>JAEEGJ010009318.1_pt1 | contig 26380 bp, 26 predicted proteins | sample 8958761 | NCBI WGS metagenome assembly JAEEGJ01 (sample SAMN16246546, study PRJNA631951) | gut metagenome | biome: gut microbiome; feature: rumen; material: RS-attached | host: Bos | place: Iran: Karaj | collected 2018-10 | reverse complement strand
GGAATCCTCCGGGAGGCATCTGGAACCCGCCTTCGGGCATCTGGAATCCTCCGGGAGGCATCTGGAACCCGCCTTCGGGCATCTGGAATCCTCCGGGAGGCATCTGGAACCCGCCGCCCATTGCAGGTGCGCCGCCCGGAGCCGCACCGCCCGGAGCCTGGGCTGACAGCATCGTGGCGACAAGCATGGTTCCGGCGACAACCGAACTGGCAGACAACATCCTGTTGAACATTTGTTTCATAAAAAACTCCTTCATGACTGTTTGGTTGGAATAGAACGAGTAATATGTTGAGGTCCGAGTCCTGTCTATTTCTTGTTTTAACGATTTTACACCGGATATTATTGTATCGGTTCGGAATAATCTTCAGAAAAAGAACATAAGAAGGAGCAGGATGATCTCATTCCGAAGACTTCACCCTATCCGGCTTAACGGGTGCAAGATACTGCTGACGCATGATCCCCGGAGAAAGCACTCCCGCATCGAACCACTCGTAGAAGAACCGTTCCGCCGGGACGATCGCATAGCCGTCCTGAAGATGATCGGAAGTGTCGTAGGGATCCGCCATGATCAGCACATCGTCGTAAATGGCCGGAGTCCCCATATCGTCGTATCCGACAATAACAGTCCAGTGTCCGCCCCATGCGCTCCATTCCACCAGCAGCGGACAATCCGCTTCCAGCCGGCTTTTTACGAAATCCGCAAATCGTTCCGGCGTTTCGAAATCCTGCCGGGGAAGAACCGGGATCCCTCTTTTTTTCAGGGCGGTTTCTATCGCGGATGCGGAACAGCCGTAAGCGCCGTTCTTCGGATTGTCCTCCGGACGGATATCCAGTTCCTCCGCCAATGCGCGTTCCGTTTTGTCCGCCATGCCCCAGTGATCGAGCACCATCCGCAGGGAAGCGGCGCCGCAGGTGTATTCCGTGGTCTGCTGGCAGGAGCGGAACCTTTTTATCAGCTTCAGAGTGGGGGTTATTTCCCCGTTGTAGAAATCAAGCCGGGGATAGTACGGAGATGTCTCGAACGCGGTTTTCCCCTGTAGCGCGGCGGCGCCGGAAACAGGATGGGATTCCGGCCACCGCTGCGGATTCCCGTGGAAGGAACACCCTGCCGTCATGAACAGAGCCGTGATGAATAACAGGAGCCTTTTCATTCTCCGTGTCCTCGTTGGGACAGAAAACGCGCAGGTTATTTTTTCATCAGGGCCGCGCCCGCGTTCCATGCCTTGCCGACCTGTCCGCCCATCGCGTAATAGCCGTGGCGGAACTGGTCGAACGCAATGACGTCGAGTTTGGACGGATCGACTTTCCCCGCTTCATCCAGCGCCCGTTCTTCCGCGGCCGTGTTCACGATCCTGCCGACAATGCAGTAGAAACTGTCCGTGGACACGACTTCGGCGAGCTCGCATTCCATCACCACAGGGAATTCGTCGATGACGGGAGCATTCATGGCCGCCGATTTGACGGCATGATAGCCGGTGCGGGCGAATTTGTCCGGCATCTTGTTTCCGGAGGCGATCCCGAGGAAATCGGCAACGTCCATGTGCGCCTTGTCCGCCAGTGAGACCGTGAAGCATTTGGTCTTCAGCAGCGCCTGCGTGGTCGCATGTTCTTCATCGATGAACAGCGCAATGCGGTCGGAGTTGCAGATCTGTCCCCAGGCCGCATTCATCGCCTGAACGGCGCCATGCTCGTCGTAGGCGGCAACGATCAGCACGGGCATGGGAAACACTGCCTGGATAATACCGAGATTTTTCTTCATTTCTGTTCTCCTTGCGGTTGCGGCCCGTCAGCCGGGAAAAGGCTGTTGAGCCAGGTTATGACATCGTTTTCGGTATGGTGGGAGGTGACGCCGACGCCAAGGCGGCGTTCGATCTGGTTCGATCCGCGAATGACAAGCCCGTCAAGAATACGCGCTTCGGGGCATTCCTTCCTGAGGTCGGCGAAGAAATGTCCCGCGCCTCCGCCGCCGTGCGTGCAGAACGGCGCAACGACCTTGCCCGCGAGTTTGTCCGAATCAAGGAACGTTGCCACAGGCGGCGCATAGGTCCCGTACCAGATCGGGGATCCGAGGAACACGATGTCGTAGCCGGACAGGTCCGGGACATCAACAAGAGCGGGATGTTTGCCCTCCGAAATATCCTTCGAGGCGGCTTTGAGCGTCTCGGAATACGGCTCAGGATAAGGCGTTTCCATTTCGAGGGAAAACATGTCGCCGCCTGTGTTCTTCCTGATCCACTCTGCGACCTCCGCCGTATTGCGCACTTTGGATTGAGAATAGACGACAATCGCGATTCTGCCCCGGAGGTTGGCGGTAAGCGGAATCGGAGGCGCTTCCTTCTTCCTGATCATCAGAGCTCCCGCCACCACGATGCAGACGAATATGACCGCGATAACGGCAAGAGCAATAAAAAACGGTTTCATAGGCAAAAACTTCCTTTTCATGCGTTGTGTATTCGGGAGTATTTCTCTTTTTTCAGCGGGGACGGTTGTTTCGCGCGGGACAAATCCGCCTTGTGTTTCGTTCCTCTGGTTTTCGATATGGGAAACGGCATTTCAATTCGCAGGCGGGAAAGCTCCGATGCCCTGCAGGATTCCCGCAATGCCGGTTGCGGCGACATCGTCGATGATTTTGCCGTCGGCGTCAAGCGTGTAGAAGTTCATGACCGTGGTCGAGAATTGTCTGCCGTTCGGCTGAAGTCCGGCAAACGGGGCGTCGCCGGAAAAGGTTCCGGTACACAACCACTGCACGGCAACCGTCGTTTCGTCGGAGACCATATTCACAAGTTTCCACTGAACATCGGGGAAACTTCTGCGCATGAATTCCACAACGCTCAGGTATCCTTTCGCCCCATGGAGCGGTTCAGGCGAGACCGGCGTTGTGAATGCCGCCGAAGAGGAGATCAGTTCTTCTCCAAGCGACAGGTCGTTTGTGTTGATGCAGGTTTCGAAACGGCGCATTGTGCCGCGGTTGCGTTCGATGATTACGTCATTCATGGTTGGTGGTCTCCCTCAGTCTTCACTGCCGTCCCGCCAGGTCGAAAACTCCGCCACGGCGCAGGACGTTCCTTCGTCATCCAGCAAATCCACGACATGCCTGCTGTCCGCGGTATCATATCGCACCGGCTGGACGGCATGTCCCGATTTGATCTGTTTTTTGAATTCCATTCTCACCCGGTTGAAACGGCAATCCGGCGGCAGCGCATCCCCTGCGATCGCGAAATACATCGCGCTGGTCAGATGACCGTTCGGATCAAGTGACGAAGGCGTTACCGGAAACGGGGACCCTTTTTCCCCGGATTCCGGGGGAATCGGAATCTTGCGTGGCAGACACTCCATCGGTTCCGCCTCATCGTATTGGATGCCGAATTCCGACGGGTCGATTTTCAAGGCTTTTCCCTGCCGGAGATCGAAAAAAGCGCCGGTCGCGTTGGCGATCATGCAAAGGGCGCCCCGCTCATCCCGCATGGTTAGCCGCCGCAGGCCGTAAATGGATTTGCATCCGTATATTTTGACCGCGGTCGTTACGTTTTCCCGGAATTCCGGCCAGCGCAGAATGTCGATTTGAATGGAAAAGAGAAAAATCGCGATTTCGTTCGTCCGCAGATAGTCGCAGAATATCTTTTCCTGATACTCCTGAAACTGACAGCAGTCCATCATCATTCCGACCGCCTCGTGCAGCTTGAGCTTATTGTTCTTTCCCGCTCTGGTAAACGGGATCTCTGTTTTCATCATGTACATGGAAGGAGTTTCTCCTGTTAAATGTTCTGCCATTCGGCGCGTTTTTTGCCGTCATCGCAGCGGTTTGACAGAGTTCGCATTCCGCCGCCGGGGAACCCGGACCGGTACGCCCGGCGGTTATGATAACGGCGACCGGGATGGGTCATGCTCCCGCTTTTTCCGTCAGCCGCCGCCCGAGGTCATAGGCGTTTTGCAGATCAATTGCGAAATGTTCGTCGCGGTATTTGCGTTTATCCTCTTCGCGGAAGAGATTGAAGTCGTAGCGCGAATAGTCGTTGAACTGATACGTATTGCAGACGTAAAGCGTTTCGCTGTACCCGAATATGTCCGCCATGACCTTGGTATTTTCCTCCAGGATCGGCGGGTAGCCGATCTGTTTCATATAATTTTCCGGGCAGTTCATCGTGAAGATCATTGCCGTCGGGATGACCTTGTCCCGCAAGGTGACATGCCGTCCGTTCTCATAGAGGTAAGTGCCGACGGGGAACATGAGGCGCTCCATGAAAGAACGCATCACACCGGTGGGATAACTGTAATATACCGGCGTGCCGAGTATCAGCACATCCGCTTCCCGGGCACGTTCCAGTACCGGACGGAGTTCGTCGCGGATGGCGCACACCCCCCCGGTTTTGGAGTTTTTGATTTTGCAGGCGAAACAGCTCTTGCAACCGCAGAAACTGAGATCGTAAAGGTTCACGAGTTCCGTTTCCGCTCCGGCGGCCTCCGCGCCCTTCATGGCGCTCTGCAGAACTTTCGCAGTGTTCCAGTTTTTGCGTGGACTTCCATTGATTGCCATAACTCTCATGGCGGGATTCCTTTCCTGTTTTTTGAGCTCGACGGCGGGCAAATTGCCGAATTTCAGCAAAATATACACCCGGATGCGGCTGAAATCAAGCCGGGAATTACGGATTTCCATATTCGTTCCGTTTTTTCCGAACTCAAAAAAAGCTTGTCTCCTCGTGTCGATGGGGATGAAACGGCGTGTTCGGAATAGAAAAAAACAGATATCCTGCGTAATTTTGGGGAAAAGAATCCCGGAAACACCCCATGGCATCGTCCCTTCCCCCCACACACACATGAAAATGAAAAAAACGGTGCTTCAGCAATCCGGAATATCCGTGTCTCGGAATCTCCGATTCTGGCGAGCATTTCCTTCAGGAGAAAGGTCCCCTGCGGCTTGCCCTGCCGGAACTCAAGGTACATGGAAGTTCAAAGGCAGCGAGAGCCAAGGCGCAGAAAGCCATGACCGATCAACCGCTCTACGAACATCTTCGCGACCTCAGGAACAAGCTTGCCAACAGGAACCATGTCGAACCGTATATGATCCTGACCGACCGGACGCTCCGCGCCCTTGCGTCGAGCAGGCCGAGGTCACTGGCCGAGGCGGAAGGCATTCCCGGCATCGGCCCCGTAAAGCTCCATGCCGTCGTGCCGAGGTTCCTTGAAGCCATCGCGAAGCGGGAGAGGAGCGAGGATTGACTCTTTGCCGGGCTTACGATTGAAATCTTGCTCAAAAGAAGAACGTAACGCGGAGGATAAATCCCCGGGGAATTCAGACTTTCATAATCCTCATGGCGTTCAGGACGGAGATGATCGTAACGCCAACGTCGCCGAATACGGCTTCCCACATCCCCGCGATGCCGAGTGCGCCGAGAATCAGAAATGCGCACTTGATCCCGATCGCGATTGCGATGTTCTGCACGACGATGCGCCGTGTCCTTCTCGCCACGGTGATCGCATCGACCAGCTTGGACGGTTCATCCGTCATCAGCACGACATCGGCCGCCTCAATCGCCGCATCCGAACCAAGGCCGCCCATCGCGATGCCGATGTCCGCCCGGGCGAGCACGGGGGCGTCGTTGATGCCGTCTCCGACGAACGCGAGCTTGCTTTCTTTCCGCTTTTCGCGGTCCAAACGTTCGATCATTTCAACTTTCTGAGCAGGGAGAAGCTGTGCGTGGTATTCGTCGAGACGCAACTCTTCCGCGACCGGTTTTGCCGCGGCATCCACGTCTCCGGTCAGCATCACGATCCGTTCCACGCCCAGACGTTTCAGCTCAGCGACCGCGTGTTTGCTGTCCGGCTTCAGTTCGTCGGAGATCACCACACATCCGGCATACTGCCCGTTCACCGCCATATAGACTTTGGTTCCCGGCATCACACTCTCCGCGAACTCGATCCGTTCGTTTCGCATCAGCTTCGCATTGCCCGCAAGCACGGTTTTGTCTCCGATCAAGGCGCAAATCCCGTGCCCGGAAAGTTCCTTGCAGTCGGCAACAGCGGAGGGATCCGCATCTTTTCCATAGGCGGCGAGAATGGATTTCGCAATCGGATGACTGGAGAATTGTTCCACCTGAGCGGCGTATTCCAGAATCTGTTCTTCCGAAAAACCGGATGCAGGAAAGACGCCCGTTACTTTGAACGTGCCCTGCGTCAGGGTTCCGGTCTTGTCGAACACGATGATGCTTACCTTGTTCAGCGCTTCCAGGAAATTTCCGCCTTTGACGAGAACACCCCGTTTTGAGGCTGCGCCGATGCCGCCGATGAACGTCAGCGGGATGGAAATGACCAGCGCACACGGACAGGACACGACGAGGAAAACGAATCCGCGCCGGATCCAGTCGGTCCAGTCTCCGCCGTAAACGAGGGGCGGCAGGATTGCCAGAACAGCCGCCATGGCGACTACGACCGGGGTGTAGTAACGGGCGAACGTTGTGATGAAGTTCTCCGTCTTTGCCTTCCGGCTGGAAGCGTTCTCCACCAGGTCGACGATCTTCGAGGCCGTGGACTCTCTGAACGCCTTCGTCGTTTTGACCGTCAGGATGCCGTCCTGATTCACGCACCCGGACAGGACGGTGTCTCCGGGACGCACCGTGCGCGGGACGGATTCCCCGGTCAGGGCGCGCGTATCCACCATGGAGTCACCTTCAAGTACAATGCCGTCCAGCGGGATTTTTTCGCCGGGCTTCACGACGATGGCCTCCCCGATGGAAACGGTTTCCGGGGAGACTTCGATATGCTCGCCGTTTCGCAGGACTGTCGCGGAATCCGGGCGCAGGTCCATCAACTGGGAAATGGAACGCGCGGAACGTCTGACCGCCAGAGTCTGGAAAAGCTCTCCGACCTGATAGAACAGCATCACGGCAACCGCCTCCGGATATTCCCCGATGACGAACGCGCCGATCGTGGACACGCTCATCAGGAAATGTTCATCGAAGACGCGTCCCCTCAAGATGTTGACCAGCGCCCGCCACACGACATCGCCGCCCAGAACGAGGTAAGAGACGACGAGAAACACAATCTCAACATACAGTGGCGCTTTCAGAAAAACGGCACAGGCGATCCCGATGCCGAAGATGACAGCCCCGATGACCAGACGGAGGATCAGAATCCGGCATTCATCGGCGGATTCCGTTTCGCCGGTGGATTTGTGCTCATCCGTGTTCAATTCGGACACTTCCACATCCGGCTCGTGTTTGTGGACGATCCCCGTTATTTCCATCAGCAGGAATTCCGCCGGGGCATCGGATTCTATCGAGAGCGTCTGCTTCATCAGGTTGACAGACGAAGCTCGGACTCCGTTCAATTCGCCCGCGCCTTTTTCGATCTTCGCGGAACAGTTCGGGCATGACAACCCTTTGATCAAATACACTCGTTTCATGGCGATCTTTCGTTTTCCTCCCTTAAATTGGACTGTTTCGTTGCCTCATCGGGCAAGAACATGCTAAAATACTATAACGGTTCCAAGTGGAAAAATCAAGATAACTTTTTCAGTAATGTTTTGTTTTTGCCTGTGACAAATGTTTTTTTGTTCTCCGGGTTGTTTTTTTGAAAAAACCTGAAAAAAGGTCCCAAGCCGGTATCCACAGAAGCAGAATCGTTCAAGAAGAGGTCATTTCTTCTTCCAGACAGCCTGGCGGTTTGCGGCGGCCTGCAATTCCTCCAGAGGCAGATGCAGGGGACACGCTTTGACACAGGAGAGACTTTGGCAGCAGTGATTGAAGAAATGCTTCCGGTATTCCCCGCACATCTCCTTCAAATGGGAATCATCCTGATTCCGGTCAATGATCTTTTCCGTCTTGACCATTGACGCGGCTCCGGCGAAATCAGGATTGTATCCGAACGTCGGGCACACCTCCAGGCAAATGCCGCAGAGCATACACCTGGCCGCCTGGAACTGAAGATCCGGCGACTGATCGAACTCATACGTCTTTTTCTCCGTCAACCAGACACGCATTTCTTTCAAACGCTCCGAAATCATGGAACGGTCCACCTTCAAATCCCGGATTACGGGAAACTTTCCAAGCGGTTCGAGCAGGATTTCACCCCTGTTGTTCGCTGCATCCTTGAGAAAAACGGAACATGCCAGAACCGGATGCCGGTTAATCCGCATGGCGCATGCTCCGCATTTCTTCTGAAAACAGGCACATTCCCATACTACGGGCGACGCCTCATGCCCCTCGACATCCACGATTCTGTCCTGCGAGTTCAGTTCCCGCAGGAAATCCGCCACAGTTATCTTTCCGTCGCACGAATACGCGAACGTCTGAAGATACGGCTTGTCCGAAGCGGAGGCCTGGCGTTTCACGGTTATTCTGAACGTGCGGCTCATGGCTTTGCCTCCCAACTGAACCGGATTTCTCCATCGCAAAACTGCACCACACTGCTTTTTCGCATGGCCGGATTGCATTCGGGATAGTCCGAGCGGAAATGACTTCCGCGGCTTTCCGTCCGATTCCAGGCGGAAAGCAGAATCGCCCGACTGAACAAACGTATTTCATCAGGAACAGAGACCTTTTCAACAGCGTTCAATGCGTTTTCCAGTTGGGCTTTACTTCGTTCCAGCCCCATTCCGGCACGCATGATGGCTTGAAGCGGTTCCATCCTGAAATAACGCAGGGGGACAGGCGGTTTCTCCTCGGAAAAACCGTCCGGGATGCTGAATTCGGAGCACAGAACCGCTTCGGCAGCCGTTTTCCCTCCATGGATCGCCCCAAGCAGGGAGTTTCCGCCGAGTCGGTTTGCCCCATGATACTGGCAGGCGCATTCTCCTGCCGCGTACAGTCCTTTCACCGGACTCCGGTGGAATCTGTCGACCTGAATTCCCCCCATGAAATAATGAATGCCGGGTTCCACGGGGATCGGTTCTTTCTCCGGGTCGATCCCGGCGAACAGAATGCAGTCGGACACGATATCGGCCAATGTGGTTTCGTATGTTTTTTCAGGCAGTCCCCGCAGGTCAAGATAAACCTGAGCCCCCTGTTTGATCAGGAGACATTCTTCCCTGGAAACAACGTCTCGCGACATCAGGTTGCCAAGCTCGGGATATTTGTCCTCCATGAAGTAGTACGGCTTGCCGCCCTGTAGGACAAAAAGCCGACCACCCTCGCTTCTGGCCGATTCGGAGATCAGCAGATTCTTTCCTTTCAAACGCAGCGTCGTGGGGTGGAACTGGATAAATTCGAGGTTGGAGAATGGTACACCGTCCGCAAAGAGGAGGGCCGCCGCGATCCCGGTGTTGGCGGTCGAACCCGTGGCGTTGCCGAAAAATCCGTTCAAACCTCCGCAAGCCATGATCACCTGACCCGGAATGAACCGCATTTCCTGCGTGTCAAGGTGTCCCAGCCATGCCCCGCATACGCGACCGTCATGTTTCGCCAAAGCCCGGAAGGTCCAGTTTGTGTAACGCAGAATCCTTCCCTCGGCTTCATATCGCCGCGCCTGCTGGATCAGCACGTCCATGATCTGTCTGCCGATTCCGTTCGCGGTGTATGCTGTCCGGGCGCAGGTCTGTCCGCCCATCCGGCGGACCGAAACCGAATGGTTCGCCCGTTTTACGAACGGGACGCCCCACTCATCCAGTTCCCGGATGATGTCCGGAGCAGCCGAAACCATTGCCATCAGCGCGTCGGCATCGGCAAGACCGCACCCTGTTTCCAGGGTTTCCTCGAAATGCAGTTCGGGGGAATCTCCCGGACCGATTGCGGCGTTGATCCCGCCTTCCGCGAGGCACGATTGCGAACGCTCGGACATCATGTCCGAAACCAGATGGATCGTACACTCGTTTTGCCTGGCAAGATGAAGCGCCGCGCTGAGTCCGGCTATGCCGCATCCGATGATGACCACGTTTCCGTTCATTGTATCACCCACATCCTCGTGTAATACGTGATGGCCGCGACCGATAACAGATACAGGATGGTGCAAATCGTCCGGCAGACGGTCCGTTTCGTCGGCAGGTCACGCCAACCCGCGGCTACGCACAGAGGGGTGATGCCCAGCATCACATGGACATAGACCATCGTAACGAACAGGATTTCCAGCAGATACCCGGGAAGCGACAGCTCCTTGAAAAAGAAGCGGTCCCCATCTTTAATCGTGAATGCCCACACATGGACCGGAATGAGGAGAAAAATGCAGATACCGCTGAACAATTGCCCCCAATAACGCAGATTTTCCCGGAAATAGAGCCGTCCTGTCTTGACCGCATTGCGGCATATCCGAAACAGGAACACGGCGCAACCCAGCATGTGCAAATAAACGCTCCCCTCCAGGATTTGACTGAAAAAACGGAAGTGGATGGTGCTGATGCGGGACAGAAGGAAACAGCAGAAAACACAATGGACGACCAGAAGCCCCAGCAGAAGAAAGCATACGATAATACCGAATTTTCTCATGGCCTGTCCTCTCCGGAGGCGGTCTCTTCTTCCGTTTCTGTCAGGAGCAGAAGATCGAATTTATCCGCATGAACCAGCGCTGTGAACTCGAACTGATGGCAGGGGCGCATTTGGATTTCATATCCTTGTTCCCGCAGGAAGTCCGCCTGTTTGACACATTTTTTGAGGTAGACTGGAGAATCGGCATCCACAGGAAAAAACATCGGCGTGTGCAGCGGCGCTTTTCGGCGAAGCAGGATACCGGCTTCCACTGGAATCTCATCGAAACCGTCCAAAGGCTTGTTCAATCCGAAATCCTGGATCGAGTAGACTGTCTCCTGGACATGCTTCCTTTTCTTCGCCTTTTTCTTTGGCGAGGCGGATGTAATGAAATCCAGTGCGGAAAAATCGGGGTTATAACTGGCATTGTAGCTGAAATACGCCAGGAGCGCTATGACAGCGGCAGTGATAAGACCAGTTTTTGTTAGCAGTTTTCCGTTCATCGCCCCGTGTTTCCAGCCTTTTCGCATAGTGGTTAGATGAACCAATATAGCACTTTCTTCAAGAAAAGTCAAACTGCCTTGCCTCAATCCGGCCGAAATCCCCGACCGAGGCGGAAGGCATTCCCGGCATCGGCCCCGTAAAGCTCCATGCCGTCGTGCCGAGGTTCCTTGAAGCCATCGCGAAATGGGAGAAGAATGGGAATTGAATCCTGCCAAGTTGCCGAATGAAATCTCGCCAAGTTGCCGAATGAAATCCTGCCAAGTTGCCGAATCTTGATGTCATTTTGATGATTCTTTGTCATAGGATTTCGCCGAGAACAAAACACAAAAAAACAATTTTTCCCAGTTTTAAGGCTTGACAAAGCGATAAAAAGGCTTATTTTACAGTATCGAAGAATCGTATCCGGCGATTCTTATTCGTCAGCAATCGAACACTCTCTCAAAAACGAATTGACAGATGTTCCCTTTATTGTTCACAGACTCATACCTGAGGAGCAGATCATGAAAAAGATCGACTGCGAGTTTCACTACTATCTGCCGGAAATGATGGACCTTCTGGCGAAACAGATCAGCGTGCCGCGATATGACCCGGCGACAAAAATTCTGGAAATGCGTCAGAACGTCCCGGCGAATTTCTCCGGCGTCACCAACGCCTATCCCATCATCGATGAACTGACGGATTTCGGCGAACGTCGCGTCGCCCTGCTGGACCGCCACGGGATCGATACCGCCGTCATGGCTGCATCTCCGCTTTCGGAGGAATTGCCGGAAAAGGAATCCGTCTATTTCGCGAAAAAGTCCAACGACGCCGTGGCCGAGCTCATCCGCAAATACCCCGGGCGTTTCCTCGGAGCCGCGCTGCTGCCGACGCAGTATGTGGATGAGGCGCTCAAGGAACTGGAACGCTGCAAGAAAGAGCTGGGGTTCTCTTACTGGCATACCCATTCCAACTATCTGCACAGCCATCTCTACGAAGAAAAATATCTGCCGCTTCTGGCCAAGGCGGAGGAGCTCGGCTGCGCATTCTATCTGCATCCGCAGGCTTCCGACGACGCCGATATGCGGGACTTCGGATATGTTTACTCCTCGCCTGGACTGGGATTCGGCCTCGACACCATGAAAACTGCGCTCCGCATCATCCTCAACGGGACCTTCGACCGCTTCCCGAAACTGCGGATGATCCTCGGTCACCTCGGCGAATACTTCCCCTTCATCCTCGACCGGGTGGACAACCGTTTCATGTGGATCAAAGAGCCGGAGATCAAGGCCGAGCATGAAGTTTCCTACTATTTCAGGAACAAGAACATTCTAGTGACAACCAGTGGAAATATGTCGAAACTCGCCTTCGAATGTACCCGGAAAGCCATCGGGATCGACAGCATCATTTTCGGCTCCGATTATCCGTACGAAAATCTGTCGGATATGATGAAATACATGGATTCCTTGGATCTTTCACCGGAAGATCAGGAAAAGGTGTTCCACCTGAACGCGGAAAAGTACCTGCTTTGAGCTGGAAAACGCAGAACGCCGGGAAGAATAAGCTGAGGGAACAATCCATTCCCAACCCCTTCTGGAGTTCCTGTTTTATCAATGCTTGTTTTGCCGGCTTTTTTGCCTGTGAAGTCCAACGATTTCGCAGGCGTTCTTGTTATATCCCTTCACGGTCGACCTAATCCTGTCCGACATGTGGATGCCGGAGATGAATGGTATGCAACTTTCCGCCGAAGTGAAGAACAATCCCGGATTTACTCATGTCCCGATCATCGCGCAGACGGCAGATGTCGAAACAGCCGCAAATTTCGATATGTCGCATTTCGATGCCATCCTGTTGAAGCCCCTCACTAGGGAAAAAATCTCCAATTTAGTCAAACGCATCATTGAGGACGGAGAAAGGCGTGAAGACGGCAGACCGATCAACCTTGGATGAGTTACGGATGAATCGGAGGACGAAAAAACATGGACATCAGGAAACTTGTAACAAAAGGCATCCCCGGCATCGGCCCAGTGAAGCTTCATGCCGTCGTGCCGAGGTTCCTTGAGGCCATCGCGAAGTGGGAGAACAACGAAGACTTTTAAGAAGTCGATACCGAGAATTGTCCTTTTCAAAATGCGTCGACAATTGAAGACCGTAAATGGAGAACAAATTAATGAATAACAAGACACCGACGATAGACGAGCGACAAGCCCGTACAGCAGAACTGAATGAATGGCGACGCACAAACCGTTTTTGTGGTTGCTGCGGCATGAACGGACCATGCGTTTTCAAGGATGATTTCGAGTTCGTCCGCAAGCACATCGTGGACGCGGATATGGTCGTCTTCGCCACGCCGATGTACTATTTCGGCATCTCCGCCCAGATCAAGGCCGTCATCGACCGCTTCTACGCGATCAACGGAAAAATCCATGTCCCGAAGCAGACCGTCCTGCTCATGACCTATGCGAACACCGCCGAATCCGAAGCCGTGCCGATCAAGTCGCATTACGAGGTCCTGCTGAAGTATCTCGGCTGGACGGATGCCGGACAGGTCATTGCCTCCGGCGTCTGGCCGGTCGGTGCGATCAAGAGCACGAAGTATCCGGACCAGGCGTACCAGCTCGGCAAATCCGTCAAAAAGAAAGCCTGACCAATCCTGCCGATATGAACGGCGTAAAAAGAAACAGTGAACTGAAAGTCCAGCTTCCCCGCCCATCATTCGGATGGGCGGGTTCTTTCTCCATCAATTATCCGCCCGGAAGAAATCCGCAAAAAGATTCTCTTCCGGCTTGCTTTTTCGAGCACGCGGGTGTATGTTCATCTACAAACAATATTCATTACTCGTTTTTCTTTCCCTCTTAACCTCAAAACATAATGGAGTTCTCATGAATCGTTATGTGCAATCGACCGTGATGTCCTGCTCGATTCTTGCAGCGGTCATCTTCCTCGCTACTTCACTCTCCGCACAGGCTCCGGCTGGCGGCGCTCCCGTTGGCGCTGCTCCCGGCGGCGCACCCGCAATGGGTGGCTTCGGTGGCGGTATGGGCGGCGGCATGCCAGGCGGTATGGGCGGCTTCGGTGGCGGTGCTCCTGGCGCTGGTGCCGGTGGTGCTCCTGCTATGGGCGGCTTCGGTGGCTTTGGCGGCGGCGCTCCTGGTGGTGCGGCTCCTGGTGGCATGGGTGGTTTCGGTGGCTTTGGCGGCGGCCAAGGCGGTATGCCTCCGATGGGCGGCTTCGGCGGCGGCCAAGGCGGCATGCCCCGTATGGGCGGCATGGGTGGCGGTATGCCCCGCATGGGCGGCATGGGCGGCATGGGCGGCGGTCAGCCGCGTGACGTGAAGCCCGAAAAGAGAGAAAAGATGGAATCCATCGCCTCCACCCGGACTGAGTTCCCGGACAACAAGTTCAAGGATATGCCGCAGGAGTATACCAGACCCAACGAGAAAGCCGGCAAGATCGTGTCCTTCAAGTACAAGACGCGCAACCATAAGACCGAAGGCAGCGCCGAAATCGAAAAGACCTGCCTCGTTTATCTTCCCGCCGGCTATGACGAGAAAGATACCAAGACCCAATACAACATCCTGTATCTGATGCATGGCGCGGGTGGAAATGAATCGACTTTCTTCCGTGGAGAGGGGCAGAATACTCCGCTTAAAAATACGTTCGACAACATGATTGCCAAGGGAGATATCAAGCCTCTCATCGTTGTTACGCCCACCCTCGGCAGCGTAGACGCCCTTGATTTTCACTCTGAACTCGTCAAGGACCTGATTCCCGCAGTAGAAAAGCAGTATCACACCTACGCAAAGGATGTCACTGCGGAAGGAGTTCATGCTTCAAAATGGCATCGCGCTTTCGGCGGATTCTCTCTGGGCGGCGTCACTACGTGGGCGGTCTTCGATCACTGCATTGATCAGATCGGCTGCTACATCCCGATCAGCGGCGACAGCTGGATTGCAGGACAGTTCCAAGGCGCAGGAGCGGCCAAATACCTTGCGGAAACCTTCACCCAGACCGGCTATAAGCCCACGGATTTCCGGATCTACTCCGGCTGCGGCAGCACCAGTGATATGGCAAACCGGAACCTGACTCCCCAGATCGACGCGATGAAGAATTATCCCGATATCTTCAAGTATTGCGATAACTTCAAAGATGGCAACCTTTATCTGGCTATCTCTGAAAAGAGCGGGCATGACAATACCACCATCATGAATACTCTTTACAACGGCCTCCCGAAGATGTTCGAGTGACCGCAGTTCATCGAGCGCAGATTGAAAAGAGTCCGCCCTCGGGAATAAGAGAACGAATTCGCGTCATCGGAGCATAGGTTCCGATGACGCGTTTTTGCGCACCGCATCCCAAATTCATAACAGCAGGTTTGATTTTTCTCGGTGAATGTGGTATATTAGCACAAACAAAAACCGTCTTCCGACAAGCCCGCCATGCGTATCCTCATCCTCACAGTTGCCATCTTCCTTGCCGCCGGATTCGTTTCTGCACAGACGGAAACGGATGCGACACCGTCTTCGCCAGTGAATCCCAACGCATTCAGGCTCACGGAAATCAATGCTGATGGGGAAGCGACTGGCTACGCCTGGACGGTACCAGGCAAAGATCAGACGGAGCCTGCCGCCAAAGAATCTGCTGGGTACAACATCTCTGTAAACGTCCTTCGGATGAATGGTATTTCGGACTGGTCATATACCGCCTTCGACAAGAATGATCCCGACACGAAATGGGAACTCAGCCCCGAGGTCAAGGAAAATGACCAGAACGTCCCGAATCCCTATCTGCTTTCCTCCAATGACGTGTACGATTCCATCGAAGAACCGAAGAAAGACGAATTCGGGAATGATGTGCTGGACGAGGATGGCATCGTCATAAAAGAAAAGAAACAGGGCGACCTCGTACTTCGGGTCTATTCGTTCTCGCTTCCAGTCGAGGCCGGGAAAAGCAAGGCTCCGGTCATTGCCATTAGGAATAACATGGCGAATGTCTCCTCCGATTCCAACGTCGCCACCGAAAACGGAGAGTTGTTCTACAAGATGTCCGAGACCAGCCTTGCCTTTGGCATCGTTCCCAATCCCGAGGCTGGCGAAGAGCCAAAGCCGGATGCGATCATCACAATAGGACAACCGCTTCCGACCTCGGTCATCACGCTCCTTATCGGGTTCGGATTCGGTGCCGCACTCATGCTATACCGCAAATATAGGCGGACGGCGAGATTGTAAGTAAAATATTGGAAAACCGCCGAAAAGTAAGTGAAATATAGAAAAAGTAAGTGGTTTTTCTATAAAACCCGCCTCGGCAAGCGTTTTCCCGTCCCTCATCACGAGGGGCGGTCTCCCTTCTCCCTCCACGCGCCGTTTGTTGCCACGGAATGTTTTCATCAAATATCCTTCTGTTTTTTCAGTTTTTCGCTAAGATTTCATGGGGTAGAACCGTCTGATTATTGAAAACAAACCAAAAGAAGAAAGGTTCTTCCATGAAACACAAAATTCTTTTTACCGCAGTCGCTGTTGTTGTCACGGCTCTTTTTACCGCCTGCTCAAAAGATGATGCGCCGAAAAAGACCGATGCCCCTGTAAAAACCAACACGGTCGAGAAAGCAATCAACATAGATGCGGAAAGCAACAGCAAAACGATTCATGTCCTTCCGGGTAAGACCATTTGCGTTAAACTTAATGCCAACCATACGACCGGGTATTCCTGGTCGCTGGAAGCCGTTGACAAGAGCGTTCTTGAAGTCGGCGAAGAAGGTGAATATGAATCTGATCCGCACCCGGAAGGAATGGTCGGTGTCGGTGGCTATGAAGTATGGAGTTTCAAGGCCATTGCCGCAGGCGAAACCGAAATCTCGCTTGTCTATGTCCGTCCATGGGAAAAAGATGAACCTCCGGCGATGACTTTCAAGCTGAAAGTTGTCGTGGATAAGCAGTAATCCTCACACCCACTTCGGGGCTCGACCGGATGCGGTCGGTTTCGCCGTGGCCTTGACTGTGATGACTCCTCCAACGGCGGATCAACGGTGAAACCCGTAACCGGGAAAACGGCTCCAGCCCATGTGCTGTGGTGTAGCCGTCCGTCACGCACTGAAGATTTTGATGAGCATCGGACGGTCTGCCCCATATTCACCGTTGAGGCTTTTTCAAAACGACACAGGAAACAGCTTGAAAAGTTGCAGAAAGATGCTACAGTAATATGTTGGTTTCTCTACGTTTATATCGCTGTTGTTTGCTTTTTTTATATGGCTCAGGAGCCAACGCTTCTTAGCAAGACATAGCCGAATGTATCAGGCTATGTTTTTTTTAATTGCTGTCAATCAGTGGAGATGTATTGATGAAAAAAATAATTGGCTGGTATGTCCGGACACCGCTGGTGGTTCTGAACATCGCCGCTTTCGTGCTTGGATGCATCGGGGGCCTGCTGGTCTGGAAACTGGGGGCTGTCGGGTATTCCGCAACTGCCGACTGGATTATATCCGTCCTCCAACCGTTCGGCAATATCCTGATTTTCATGCTGAAAATGATCGTGGTCCCGATCATTCTGTGTTCGCTGGTCTGCGGCGCGGCGAGTTTGCCGTTTCATCAGTTCGGCAAGATGGGGGTGGCAGTCATCATCTGGTATCTGGTGACCTCGCTTTATGCAGCCGTCTTCGGTTGTTTCACGGCACTGGTCTGCAATCCGAAACTCGATAATATTTCCGCACTGACCGGAGCAATGATGGCGCAGGCCCATTCCATGCAGACAGAGGCAATGGGCGACTCGCCTCTGCTGAAGCTGATTTACGGAATGTTCATGAATCCGTTTCAGGCGCTGGCCGAGGGGCGTTTTCTGCCGGTGATCGTCTTTTCCATCCTGCTGGGCCTGGCAGCCAGAGCCATGCTTGATACCGATACCGATTCGAATACTCGGGATGGTGTTGCGTTAGTACTCCGGGTGTTCGGGGGAATTCAGCAAATCATCTTCCGGATCGTCGATTGGGTGATGCGGTATTTCCCCATCGGGATCTTCGCTCTTACTCTGACCTGTTTCGCTTCTTATGGCATGGTTCTGCTGAATTCGTATTTTCAGATTGCCCTGAGTGTGATCATCGGGATTCTGCTGATGATACTCGGTTGTTATCCGCTGTTCATCTTTTTGCTTTGCCGCGAGAACCCGTATCCGATTCTGTGGAAACTGCGTGAGCCGATCCTGACAGCATTCGTCACCCGTTCGAGCGCGGCCGCACTGCCGGTTTCGCTTCGGACGGCCCAGGAGAAAATGCATGTCCGCAAGGAACTTGCCGGATTCACCCTTTCGCTCGGCGCAACCGTGAATATGGACGGGGTCTGCCTTCATTTGCCCGTTTTCGCCGCGCTGGCCGCCAATCTGTTCGGCTTTTCGCTGGGACCGTCCCAGATCTTTCTGCTGGTCATCAGCGTGGTTTTTGCTTCGGTTGGAGCGGGCGGCGTTCCCGGCGGCAGCATTTTCCTGTTGTTCATGGTGCTGGATTGTCTGCATCTGTCGCCCGAGCAGTCCGCCACGATCGTCGCGCTTGCGCTCGGGATCAATCCCCTGCTGGACATGTTCGAAACGGCCTGTAATGTGGCCGGGGACAACGTCGGGACTTATATCATCAGCAAGCGGCTCAAAATGATCGAAGGCCCTTCCGAAAAAGAGTGAACGGTAATCACAACTCGAACTCAAAAGATATTTTTCCTCGAAATCCCTCCACCGAGCACATTGCGTGCTCGGTGGAGGTGGGGCTGTTGCAAAACCTCACCGTTTTGTAGCAGCCCTATTTCTGTACCGATAGGACTTGCGTAACTCTTCGTTTTTTCCCTTCGACTGTTTTTTCAACAGTTTTTCCAAGTTGGCCTTTTGGGCGTTTCCAGTTCAAGACCGTCCGGAGCGATCCAGTAATCCGTCTTTGCTTTCCCCTCAATAAAAAAAAAGAGCTTTCGGATGTTGTATCCGAGGCAAACCAGCATACATTGTGAGCTTAAGACGCAATGGGAGAACATCACTGACATCGCCTTTGTCCGGGACTACCACCGGAAGCGCAAGCAGCCGCGCAGGCGTCGTGCCGAGACCGACGAGGACTTCATCGAGCTGAACTTCCTTGCCCAGGCCGAACAGCTCGGGGCAGCTCATGCGCGGACAGATGAGGATTCCGCGCAATTCAGCGGGATGCAACAATGAAAAAAACATGCAGGAAGGAAATTATTTCCTTTGATTTTTCTGCCTGGCGGTGTAAATTATGCGTGTCGGACAAAAAAAGCTAACACAAGTTTCCCTCAAAGAAAGGATCGTCTTCATGAAAATCAATCCTGTTCTTGCGGCGGCGGTCGGCAGTTTGATCCTGCTTTCAGGCTGCGACGAAGAAGAACCTGAAGTTCAAAACGTGGTGCCCGCGGTCGTTGTCGAGCCTGCCATCGAAATGGAATTCGCCGATTCCGTGACCGAGATCGGAGAGGTTCAGGCTTTTGAAACCGTCCATCTTTCCGCCAATGTTTCCGGATTCCTGACCGAAGCCAATTTCACGGAAGGGGAGTTCGTAAAAAAAGGCACCAAGCTTTTCCAGATCGACCCCGCGGTTTATGAGGCGGCGGTCAGGAAAGCGGAAGCCGAAGTCAACAAATGCAATGCGGAACTGACCAACAAAAAAGTCGAATTCGAACGGCAGGAAACACTGTTAAGAACCAATGCGACCTCCCAGCGCAATTATGAAACGGCGGAAATGGCCCTTCGGACGGCAGAGGCTGAACTGAAATCCGCCGAAGCGGAGCTGGCTGAAAAGAAAGTCACGCTCGGCTATACGCAGATCATGGCTCCGTTCGATGGTTATATCGGTTTTAAGACCTACAGCGTAGGCAACATGGTAGGTCCTTCCAGCGGAGCCCTTGCCACGATCACTTCCATAGGCAAAGTGAAAATCTATTTCTCCATTGATGAACTTACTACGCTGAGGATTTATGAAAACTATCCCGTATCGAAAGAAGATCCCGAGACAAGTCCCGAAGTGAAAATATTCCTCGCCAACGGCAAAGAATACAAGGAGAAAGTCTGGATCTCCGCATGGAACAACAGGGTGCAGGATGGCACGTTCCGTGTCCAGGCTACGGCGGAAAATGAAGAGGAGCTGCTGGATTCAGGGATGTATGTTAAAGTCAATGTTCAAGTCTCCCCGCTTCAAAAACGTGTCATGGTTAAACAGGCGGCGATCATTCGGGAACAGCTCGGCGATTTCGTTTATGTCGTCGATTCGAACAACCGGATCGAACGGAGGAAAATCGAGGTCGGGATGAAGAACGGCGATTACAGGGTCGTGATCTCGGGTCTCGAGGCTGGAGAAAGCGTTGTCGTCGACGGGCTGCAGAAGGCGGTAGCCGGAGAGGAAGTCAAGCCGATCACGCCGCAGCAGGCGGTTCCCGGCAAACAGCTTCCCGTTTCCTCGCAGGAGAAAGCCGCAGCCGGAGAAACCGCACCCGAGCAGCAGAAAACAACAGAAGCGGAATAACAGCCGGGGACTGCCATGATCAGTGAATTCTTCATCAAACGGCCCCGGTTTGCGATCGTCATTTCGATTCTCATCCTGCTTGGCGGAGCCATCGGTATTTATACGCTTCCGGTGACACTCTATCCGGATATCGCGCCGTGTCAAATCAACATTACCGCCAATTATCCCGGAGCGGATGCCCAGACGGTGATGGATACCGTGATCCAGCCGATCGAATCCCAGCTCAACGGCGTCAAGGATATGCTCTACATGACCTCGACCGCCTCGGATGACGGCATGGCCACCGTCAAAGTATGTTTTGACATCGGGACGGACGGAGACAAAAACACCGTCAATACGCAGAACCGTGTGAACTGGGCTCAGGCCTCGCTTCCGCAGGAAGTGCAGCGTCAGGGGCTCACCACCAAGGAATCCTCCAGCAACATGCTGGCGGTCATCGCACTCTATTCGCCCACCAATGCCTACAGCGACAAGGAGCTGTGCAACTTCCTGTCCATTTCGGTCAAGGACGAGATCGCGCGCATCCCCGGTGTCGGCGATGTTTCCGAGCTGGGCGACCTCACCTATTCCATGCGTGTCTGGCTGGACAACATGCGCATGGCCTCGCTCGGGATCACCGTGGACGATGTCAGAAACGCCATTGACGCGCAAAACGTTCAGATCTCCGCGGGCGCGCTCGGCGACAGCCCGGCTCCGAAAGGACAGCAGAACCGGTTTACAGTTGCAACGCAGGGCCGCATGAGTACGCCGGAAGAGTTCGGAGCCATCGTGATCCGAACGAACGCGGATGGATCGCAGATTCGTCTGCGGGATTTCTCCGAAGTGGAAATGGGCGCCGAGACTTATACCGGCGTTTCCACGCTGAACGGAAAGCCCGCGGCCCTGCTTGCGGTCTATCAGCTCAACAATGCCAACGGCCTGGAGATCGCCAGACAGATGAACGAACGGCTGGCGGAGATCAAGAAGACATCTTTCCCCGACGATCTTGCCTGCGACATCTCCTACGACACCACGAAATTTATCGATTCCTCCATCCACGAAGTGGCGGAAACCCTTTACGTCGCGGTACTGCTGGTGATTCTGGTCACTTTTATTTTCCTTCAGGACTGGCGCGCCACACTGGTCCCGACCATTGCCATTCCCGTCTCTCTGATCGGTACTTTCGCCGTCATGAAAGTGGTCGGGTTCAGCATCAATCTGATCACGCTCTTCGGTCTGATCCTCGCCATCGGCGTGGTGGTGGACGATGCCATCGTGGTCATCGAGAGCGTCAGCCGACTGATGGACGAGGAACACATGAGCCCCCGGGATGCGGCGATCAAGACCATGCGGCAGGTGACCGGTCCGTGCATTGCCACCACCCTGGTCCTTCTGGCGATGTTCGTGCCGGTCTGTTTCCTTTCCGGCGTTACCGGCGTGATGTACCGCCAGTTCGGCATCACGATCTCCGTCGCTGTTTCCCTTTCCACGGTCAACGCTCTTACGCTCAGTCCGGCGCTCTGCAGCCTGATCCTGAAACCGGTCGATCCCAGCAAAAAGAAATTCTTTCTCTTCCGCTGGTTCGACTCCATGTTCGACTGGATGACTGCAGGATACAGCGCCATCGTGAAATCGCTGGTCCGCAAATCCGTTCTGGTGCTCGTCCTTTATGCCGCCATGGGAGCCGGTGCAGTCGAACTCTTCAAGGCTCTGCCTACCGGATTTGTCCCGGATGAAGATCAGGGCGCCTTTTTCATCACCATCCAGCTGCCGGACGGCGCTTCTCTGGAACGCACGGAGGAGGTCATAGCCCATTTGCAGGAAACCCTCAAGGATATCCCCGAAGTCCGGGATATTATTTTCGTTTCCGGGTTCGACATCATCAATGACCTCAATGCCAGCAACAGCGCATTGGGAATCGTGATCCTGAAAGACTTTTCGGAACGGAAAAACCGGGACCAGACGCAGGATGCCCTGATGGAACGCTTTTACATGGCCACCATGGATATTCCCAGCGCGATCATTGAGCCGTTCGGTATGCCCGCGATTCCGGGTTTAGGGACGGTCAGCGGTTTTTCGATGATGCTGCAGGATCGTTCCAACACACTGACGCCGGAACAGTTCCAGCAGAAACTCAACCAGGTGCTGATGGAAGCCAATAACAGTCCGATTCTCGCCGACGTCTATTCTTCCTTCCAGGCGTCTTCGCCTCAGGTCTATCTGCCGATCGACCGGGAGAAGGCGATGAAGCTCGGCGTTGATGTGAACGATATTTCCGACGCACTGCAGGGGACGTTCGGCTACACATATGTCAACGATTTCAACAAATACGGACAAACCTACAAAGTGGAATTCCAGTCCGCGCCGGAATACCGCAACGACATTTCGGATGTTTCCAAGGTCTATCTGCGCAATTCCTCCGGAAAGATGGTCCCGCTCAGTTCGCTGGTCACGCCGGAATTCCGGTTCGTCCCGCAGTATCTCCAGCGTTTCAACATGTATCAGTCGATTCTGGTCAACGGGGCTCCGAGCTACGGTCACAGTTCCGGCCAGGCCATGGCGGAAATGGAACGGATCGTCCGCAAAGTCGATCCCTCGCTTTCCGTTGCATGGACCGACATGTCCTATCAGGAAAAACGGACGGGCAACCAGACTGTGATCGTGTTCGCGCTTGCGCTGTTGTTCATCTATCTCTTCCTGGTGGCGCAGTATGAAAGCTGGATGCTGCCGGTGGCGGTGGTCCTCTCGGTCCCGATCGCTTTCCTCGGCGCGGTCGGTTCGCTCTGGCTGCTCGGGATTGAGAACAACATTTATACGCAGGTCGGATTCGTGCTGCTTTTCGGTATCGCCTGTAAAACTGCCATCCTGATCGTGGAATTCGCCAAGGAGCAGCATGAAGCGGGCAAGGATCTTTATGAAGCGGCGGAATACGCGGCAAGACTCCGTTTCCGTTCCGTGCTGATGACGGCGGTCACATTCGTTCTGGGAACGTATCCGCTGGTCATCGCCACCGGGGCATGCGCCGTCAGCCGCCGCAGTCTCGGCACCACTGTTTTCGGCGGCATGACGCTGTCCGTCGTGGTCGGGACGATCCTGATTCCCGTGTTTTTCGTGTTTACCCAGTTGATCGTGGAGAAAGTCTGCAGGACTAAAAAATCCTGACGGATCGTTTACAGGGAAAAGTCCCTCCCAGCTTAAATACGATTCGAAACGACGTGGAAACAGCAGAACGATGAACGGAAAACTGGTTGTCAAAACTGGTCTCATCACTGCCGCTGTCATTGTGGCTCTGGCGTATTACTCCTCCCCCGGGGGAGGGCCATTCCCAAAGACGTACTTCAACAAATTTTCGCCTGATTAAAAACTCTCGTGTCAGACTAAATGCACCTTCTTTTTCTGTCAGACTAAACGCAGAAAACTTAAAAAATACGGAATAATTCCCGCCGCGAGTTTGTAACAGGGCCCGTTTTATGCTATATTATAAATAGCCGTTTTATTTGTCGTCCTCCGGTCGGACGCCGCATTTCCAATCCTCATTTACCCACAGAAAATCCAATCTCATGAGTCAGCTCAACAAAGATTATCTGTTTACCTCAGAATCCGTCTCGGAGGGACATCCCGACAAAGTCGCGGACCAGATTTCAGATGCCATACTCGACGCCTGCCTGGAACAGGACCCCGAAAGCCGCGTGGCGCTTGAAACGCTTTGCACCACGGACTTCATCCTGCTCGCGGGCGAGGTCAGGACGAACGCCGTCGTCGACTGGGAAGCCATCGCACGCGGCGTAGTGCGCGACATCGGCTACAACGATCCCGGCCTCGGATTCTCCGCCGACACGGCAGAGGTCCTGATGAGGATCCACAGCCAGTCCCCGGACATCGCGCAGGGCGTGGACGCCGGCGAGAACAAAGCGCAGGGCGCGGGCGACCAGGGCATGATGTTCGGGTTCGCCTGCACGGAAACCGACGCCCTGATGCCGGCTCCGATTTACTATGCCCACCGCATCGTTGCCGAACTGGCACGCCTCCGCAAGAGCGAGCCGGAGAAGTATTCTTTCCTGCGTCCCGACGCCAAGAGTCAGGTATCCGTCCGCTATGTGGACGACAGGCCCGTCGCCATCGACACGATCGTCGTCTCCACCCAGCACACGGAGGACGCCACGCACGCGCAGATCGAAGCCCTCGTGCGGAAAGTCGCGGCGGACGTGATCCCCGCGGAATTCCTGAACGACAAGACCGTGTTTCTCGTGAACCCGACCGGAAAGTTCGTGATCGGCGGCCCCGCGGGCGACACCGGCCTGACCGGACGCAAGATCGTCGTGGACACCTACGGCGGACGCGCGCTTCACGGCGGCGGCTGTTTCTCGGGCAAGGACCCGTCGAAGGTGGACCGTTCCGCGGCCTACATGTGCCGCTACATCGCCAAGAACATCGTGAAGGCCGGCCTCGCCGACCGCTGCCAGATTCAGGTGGCGTACGCCATCGGCGTGGCGGACCCCGTTTCCATCTTCGTCGACACGTTCGGCACCGGCAAAATGAGCGACCATGCGCTGATCGCGATCATCCGCGAAGTCTTCGATATGACTCCGGCGGGCATCACCGCCGCGCTCAAACTGAAGGAACGCAAGGGCTGGACCTACCGCCAGACAGCGGCATACGGACACTTCGGACGCGACGGGTTCCCGTGGGAAGTCACCGATAAGGTCGACGCTCTTCTCGCCGCGGCTCAAAAGCATGCGGACTGAACCGCCGGAGACCGGGCCGCAATGCGTAAAACAGCCGTCATCGGTGCGGGCACGGCGATCGTCGATCTGCTGGTCCGCGTCGACGACGATTTCCTGACGCGCGAACTCCCGGACGGCCGCGGCAACACCACATGGGTCGATGCCACGCGTCTGGACGAGCTGATCCTGCACCTGAACGAACACGGTTTCCGTCCGGAAAAAGCGCCCGGCGGCTCGACCGGGAATCTCCTCTGCGGACTCTCCGAACTCGGCTGCGAAACGCGCTTTCTCGGCTGGCTCGGTCTCGATGACGACGGCATGTACTACCGCGACACCTTCGCGGAGGCAGGCGGCGGCATCCATTCGTTCAAATTCCATCCGTCGAAGCATACCGGACGCTGTCTGAGCCTGATCTCGCCCGATGCTGACCGTTCCATGGTGACCGACCTCGGCGCCGCAGGCGAAATGCACGCGGCGGAGCTCCTGGCGTCCGATCTCGAGGACGCGGGACTTCTGCACACGGAGGGTTACCTGTGCGGGCTGGACGACCACGCATTCCTGCCGGAACTGCTGAAACGCGCGAAACAGGCGGGCATTCCCGTGAGCTTCGACCTCGCCTCCTACGGCATCGTGCGGGAATACAAGGACGAACTCCGCGGACTCCTCCGCGACTGCGTGGACATCGTCTTCGCCAACGAACTGGAGGCGGCGGAATTCGCCGGAACGACTGAACCGGAGGCCATGCTGGCCGCCCTCGCGGAACTCTGCCCCGTCGCCGCCGTCAAGCTCGGTGCGCTCGGTTCGCTCGTCCGCATGAACGGCCGCACGGTCCGCATCCCGCCGGAACCCGCAAACCCGGTCGACGCGACAGGCGCCGGCGACCTCTGGCAGGCGGGATTCCTGTTCGGATGGCTTCACCATGCCGCGCCGGAAATCTGCGGGCGGATCGGCTCCATCCTCGGAGCCGCCGCCGTATCGCACTTCGGGGCGCGTCTGCCGGAAGAAAGCTGGCACGGTCTTCGGAGCCGCATCCGAACCATGATCTGATTTTCATTCATATGTTCAACTCACCACAAGGAAACACTGGAAATGACTGCGAAAACATCGAAGAAGAGCAAGGGCGAATATTTGGTCCGCGACATCGGGCTGGACGACTTCGGACGCAAGGAGATCGAGATCGCCGAGTATGAAATGCCCGGCCTGATGGCCACGCGCGAGAAATACCGCGCAGCCAAGCCGCTCGCAGGGATCCGCATCATGGGCTGCCTGCACATGACCATCCAGACCGCTGTGCTCATCGAAACGCT
>JAEEGJ010009317.1_pt1 | contig 26385 bp, 18 predicted proteins | sample 8958761 | NCBI WGS metagenome assembly JAEEGJ01 (sample SAMN16246546, study PRJNA631951) | gut metagenome | biome: gut microbiome; feature: rumen; material: RS-attached | host: Bos | place: Iran: Karaj | collected 2018-10 | reverse complement strand
TCTACGGCACCCTGGTCCTGTCCTTCTTCCTGCAGCTGTTCGCGCCGCTGCAGCAATTAACCCAGGTCCACGACCCCATGCTGAGCTGTATCGCCGGCGGCGTGCTCCACGGCATCGGGCTGGGCACCCTGTACCGGGTGGGCGGCAGTACCGGCGGCAGCGACATCATCGGCGCCATCGTCCAGAAATTCTACAGCATCAGCATCGGCACCACCGGTTTCCTGATCAACATCGTACTGCTGACGGCAGGCGCCTTTTTCTTCGGACTGGAACCGGCCCTGTACACTCTCACCGCCTACTTCATCGTGTTTAAAGTCTCCAACGCCTTCACCGATGGCTTTGACTTCAAGAAAAATATTATCATCATCAGCGACCGCAACGAAGAAATCGCGGAAGCCATCATCAAAATCGTAGGCCGGGGCGTCACCTACATCGAAGGGGAAGGCGCCTACACCCACCAGCACCGGAAATTGCTGTTCTGCGTGGTCAAACTGACCCAGGTGGCCAAAATCAAACAGCTGGTGAAAAAGCTGGACCCCTTTGCCTTCATGATCGTGCAGGATGCCAGCGACGTCTTCGGCCGGGGCTTTACCCAGCGGACCGACCACACCGTACAGCGCCCGCCGGAACTGCGCACCGGCTGGAGCGAAATGGGCGAAGCGGAAAAAATCTAAAACAGTTATTAATAAAGCGGAGATGATATTCCTTACTCCCCTTTCTCGTTTCACACGTCAAAGGGGTTTTCTTCAGAGATATCGTCTCCGCTTTTTTATCTTTCTTTAATAATTTGTTTGTCAAATTTCATTTTTCTTTCAAATAAAAACTCCCCGAATAGCAGGGAGTTTTTATTTTTACAATTTTACCAAATCGGCAACCACAAACTATTCTTTTTTCTCTTCGTCAGCCAAACGGAACTCCGCATCGGTGAGACCGCTGTTTTCCTCAACAGTGCGGGCTTCCCGTTCTGCTTCCTCCGGGTCCGCTTCCGCCTTACGGATAGCTTCCCGCATTTCCGCGTCCACTTCCGCAACAGTTTTTTCCCGCTCCGGTGGATTCTCCGGAGAAGCAGCTTCCGCCGCCCCGTCCGTTGCTTCCGTTCCTAACGCGCCGTTTGCCATGCCGGCCGCAGCCGAAGCCGCCGTCCACTGGGCCTGCTTGGCCGCCAGTTCTTCCGCTTCCCGGCGGGCCTTTTCCTCATCCTTCACCCGCTGTTCCGCATTGCGGGACTCCGCTTCTTCCGCAGCTCTGCGCACCGCTTCCACCGGGTCCTCGTTATTCAGCACCGCCATGAATTCCACACCGGTGATGGTTTCCTTTTCCAGCAGGTACGCCGCCAGCCGGTCCAGTTCTTCCCGGTGCTCCCGCAAAATAGCCAGGGCCTTCTGGTGCGCTTCCTTAATAATCTCCATGACCTTTACGTCCACCTTCGCCAGGGTGGTCTCGCTGCAGGTCAGGGTAGCATCACCGCCCAGGTAGGCATTCTGGATTGTTTCCATGCCCATCATGCCGAATTCTTCCGTCATGCCGAAACGGGTCACCATGGCCCGGGCCAGACGGGTGGCCTGCTCAATATCGTTGGAGGCGCCGGCAGTCATGTGGTTGAACACCACTTCTTCCGCCGCCCGGCCGCCGGTAAAGGTCACAATCTTGGTAAACAGGTCTTCCTTGGTATAATTCAGCTTTTCCTGTTCGTCCACCTGCATGGTGTAGCCCAGGGAACCGTTGGTATGGGGAATGATCGTAATCTTTTCCACCGGGGCGCTGTGGGTCTGGCTGGCCGCCACCAGCGCATGCCCGATTTCATGATACGCGGTATTCTTCTTTTCCTCTTCGGAAATCACCATGTTCTTGCGCTGATACCCGGCGATGATGATATCTACCGCCTGTTCCAGGTCGGCGTTGGTCACTTTGTCCCGGTTGTTGCGCACGGCGCACAGGGCCGCCTCGTTGATGATGTTGGCCAGTTCCGCGCCGCTGGCGCCGGGAGTGGAGCGGGCAATCTTCTTCAGGTCCACATCGTCCCGCATCTTCACGTCTTTGGCATGAACTTTCAGGATCGACTCACGGCCGTTCACATCCGGCAGTTCCACCGGAATCCGACGGTCAAACCGGCCCGGGCGCAACAGAGCCGCATCCAGGGATTCCGGACGGTTGGTAGCCGCCAGGATGATGACGCCCTTGCTGCCGTCAAAGCCGTCCATTTCGGACAGCAGCTGGTTCAGGGTCTGCTCCCGTTCATCGTTGCTGCCGAAGGCGCCGCTGTCACGCTTTTTGCCGATGGCATCGATTTCATCGATAAACACAATACAGGGAGCCTTTTTCTGGGCTTCCTTAAACAAATCACGGACACGGGCCGCGCCCATGCCGACAAACATTTCAATAAATTCGGAACCGGAAATGCTGAAGAAGGGCACCCGGGCTTCCCCGGCGATGGCCTTGGCCAGCAGCGTCTTACCGGTGCCGGGAGGGCCAACCAGCAGCGCGCCCTTCGGCATGGTAGCGCCGATAGAGGAATACTTGCCGGGATTGTGCAGGAAGTCCACCAGTTCCACCAGCGCTTCCTTGGCTTCGTCCTGACCGGCCACATCCGCAAAAGTAACGCCGGTCTGGGCCTGCATGTACACCTTGGCATTGCTCTTGCCGAAGTTCCCCATGCCGCCAAAGCCCTTGCCGCCCATGTAGCGCATGATCAGCTGGCCAATGATAAAGAAGAACAGGATCGGCAGGATCCAGTTATAGAATATGCTTTCCAGCGGTCCGCTTTCCTTGGGGATGACCTGGGAAAAGGTCACCTTGCTTTTCATCAGCTTTTCCACCAGCTGATTGTCGTCTACCCGGCCGGTGACATAAATCTTTTTATCCTCCGGGTCCTTGGCCGTGGCTGCGATCCGCTTGTCGCTGATCTCCACCTTGCCGAACTTGCCCTCGTCCACCATCTGGATAAAGGCATCATAGGACAAATCTGACACCTTGGTCTTGAACATGGCGGGGAACACCCAGGTGTTCAGAGCCATGAGCACCACCATGGCCAGGATGTAGTAATAGTAAAGAGGCCGTCTGCCGTTGTTATTGTTGTTATTATTGTTCATAAATCTATTTCACCTCGAAGCTGCAGTATAGTTTTTTGTAGCAGTTTTTTCATAGTAACATGATAGTATATTCTATCGCGAAAGCACAGCCTTGGCAATATATGATGGGTGAAATAATTGAAAAAACTATTCGAATCCGAAAAAGACATCACAAAACCGTGTACGATTGCTATTCCATGGATTCATTTGCCTGCGGCTTCGAAACTCGGGCTTCGCCCTCAGACAGTCTCGCCGCGACGGCACATTTCATCTCATGGAATGACGCAACCGTACACGATGTTTTGTTCACGTCTTCTCCGGATTCGAATCATTTACCAACTTAAAAATATATTGCCCAGCCTGATACCATCTGAATAAGCGGCGCGCTCCCAGAGGGCGCGAGGAAGAGAAGTATACGCAGTATTCTCAGCCACGCAAAACAAACTGAACCGCAGGCTTCTAAGCCTCGTGCCAACGGCACGCAGCGAAGCCAGGCACCGAAGCGTTTGCGCCGCGCTATGAAGATGGCATTAGCCGGGCAACTATTCCATTAATTTTAATTCTTCGAATCAATCTCCAGCAGGCAGTCCCCGCTCTCAATGCGACTGCCGGCCTGCACATGAATCTGGCCGATAATGCCGCCGATAGGAGCCGCGATGGTAGTTTCCATCTTCATGGCCTCCGTGACCAGCAGCGGCGTTCCCTTGGTTACGCTCTGGCCCTTTTCCACCAGCAGCTTCACCACGGAACCGGACAGGGTGGCCCCTACTTCGCCCGGATTGCTCTTATCCGCTTTCTTGCGGGCCACGTTTTCCGTCTTCACATTCTTGTCGAAGATCTCCAGCTCACGGGGCATACCGTTAAATTCAAAGGACACGGTGCGCTTGCCGTTTTCGTTAGGCTCGCTGATGTGGATCAGCTTGATGATGACCACTTTGCCCTTTTCGATTTCCACGTCCACTTCCTCGCCGACAGTCATGCCGAAGAAGAAGGTCGGTGTATCCAGCACGCTTACATCACCGTATTCCTCGCAGCGGGTCACCCACTGTTTGAACACATCGGGATAGAGGCAGTAGGAGGAAACCGCTTCGTCCGTGGTGGGCGCATTCATGGCTTCCAGTTTTTTCCGCACCTCTTCAAAATCAACGGGAGGCAGCACGGCGCCCGGCCGCTGGGTAATAGGTTCTTTCCCTTTCAGCACGATCTTCTGCAGCCGTTTCGGGAACCCGCCGTAAGGTGTGCCGATACGGCCTTCAAAGAACTCAATGACAGATTTCGGGAAGTCCATGGTATCCCCTTTGGCATACACATCCTCTTCCGTGATTTCGTTCTGCACCATGTACAGGGTCATGTCGCCGACAACTTTGGAAGAAGGCGTAACCTTGATCACATCGCCGAACATCATGCTGACGCGGTGATACATGTCCTTGATATCTTCCCAGCGGTCCAACAGGCCAAGGGCAGCAGCCTGCTGCTTCAGGTTGGTGTACTGCCCGCCGGGCATCTCATGTACATAGACTTCCGGGTTGGGGAAGTTTTCGGTCTTATCCGCCGCTTTGTAATAGGGACGGATGGTCTCCCAGTACCGGGAGAATTCGTTCAGGGCGTCCACGCTCAGCTTGGGCTGACGGGGATGTCCTTCCAGGGCATAATACAGGCTGGAGGCCGAAGGCTGGGCAGTCCCGTTGCTCATGGCGCTCATGGCCACGTCCACAATATCCACCCCGGCGTCGATGGCCCGGGCGTAGGTGTAGATGGTGTTGCCGCTGCCTTCGTGGCTGTGCAGGTGGATAGGCACCGTCACCGCGTCTTTCATGGCGCTGATCAGTTCATAGGCAGCCTGGGGTTTCAAAAGGCCGGCCATATCCTTGATAGCGATGATGTTGGCGCCGGCCCGTTCCAGTTCCTTGGCCATATCCACAAAATACTTCAGATTATATTTATCCCGTTCCGGATCCAGAATGTCCCCGGTGTAGCACAGGGCCGGTTCCGCCACTTTGTTGCACTCCCGCACCGCTTCAATGGACAGGCGCATGTTGTCCAGGCTGTTCAGGGAGTCGAAGATACGGAACACGTCCACCCCGTTTTTGGCGGACAGGCGGATAAACTCTTTTACTACATTGTCCGGATAGCTGGTGTAGCCGACGGCGTTGGCGCCCCGCAGCAGCATCTGGAACAGTACGTTGGGAGCCGCTTCCTTAAATTCCTGCAGCCGCCGCCAGGGGCTTTCGTCCAGGAACCGGTAGGCCACGTCGAAAGTAGCGCCGCCCCAGCACTCAAAGGAGAACAGTTCCGGCAGCTTGCCTGCGGTATCCTTGATGACCCGCAGCATGTCCGCCGTACGCAGGCGGGTAGCAAACAGAGACTGATGGGCGTCACGGAAGGTGGTATCCGTCAGCAGCACTTCTTTCTGCTCCTGCACCCACTTGGCCAGCCCTTCCGGCCCTCTGGCGTCCAGGATCTGTTTCGTGCCGGCGGGCAGTTCGCCGGTGAAAGGCTTAGGCATATTCATGGGCGCAAATTCCGGTTTGGGGACCACGCCCACGTTGGCGTAGCCGTTCACCGTAATATCCCCAATGTAATGCAGCAGTTTGGTACCCCGGTCCCGGCCTTCCGGGAAATGGAACAGCTCCGGCGTCTCGTCCAGGAAATTGGTGGTATAGGTGCCGTTGATAAAATGCGGATGCTGCAGCAGGTTTTCCAAAAATGCGATGTTGGTCTTCACGCCGCGGATACGGAATTCCTTCAGGCAGCGCAGCATCTTGGTCACCGCGATGGTATGGTTCAGGCCCCAGGTGGTGGCCTTAACCAGCAACGAATCATAGTACGGGGTGATGACGGAACCGGTGAAGGCATTGCCCGCGTCCAGCCGGATGCCCATGCCGCCGCCGCTGCGGTAAGCGATAAGCTTGCCCGTATCCGGCATGAAATTGTTCAGCGGGTCTTCCGTAGTGATACGGCACTGGATAGCTTCGCCCCGGATGCCGATCTTGTCCTGCTCCGGAATGCCCACTTCCGGGCTGTGGATGCCGTAGCCCTCCGCAATGCGGATCTGGCTCTGGACGATATCGATACCCGTGATGGCTTCCGTAACAGTATGTTCCACCTGGATACGGGGGTTTACTTCAATAAAATAGAACTCGTCGTCAGCGGTAACCAAAAATTCCACGGTGCCGGCGCTGATGTAATCCACATTTTTCATCAGCTTCACCGCCGCGTCGCAGATCCGCTGCCGCAGTTCCGGCTTCACGAAAGTGGCCGGAGCCATCTCCACCACCTTCTGATGGCGGCGCTGCACGGAGCAGTCGCGCTCGTACAGGTGCACGATCTCGCCCTGTTCGTCGCCCAGAATCTGCACTTCAATATGTTTCGGGTCTTTCAGATATTTTTCCAGATAAATCTCATCGTTGCCAAAAGCTTTCAGCGCTTCGGACTTAGCCAGAGCATAGGCTGTATCCACTTCCTCCGGGGAATTGACCGCGCGCATGCCGCGACCGCCGCCGCCGTTGACCGCCTTGATCAGCAGCGGATACCCGTACTTTTCGCCGAAAGCCCGCACGTCTTCCACGGAAGAAATGGGACCGTCGCTGCCGGGGATCATGGGAATGTCCGCCAGCTTTGCCTGGGCGCGGGCGTTGACCTTGTCCCCGAACATAATCAGGTGTTCCACCCGGGGGCCGATAAAGAGGAACCCTTCTTCGGCGCAGCGCTTGGCCAGCTCAGCATTTTCCGAAAGGAACCCGTAGCCGGGATGGATGGCGTCCACATCATGTTCATGGGCGATTCGCATGATATCCTCAATATCCAGATAGGCTTCCACCGGGCCCTTGCCCCGGCCTACCAGATAGGCTTCATCGGCTTTATTGCGATGCAGGGATAAGGTATCCTCTTTGGAAAAAATCGCAATGGTGTGAATTCCCAGCTCGTTACAGGCGCGGAACACGCGGATGGCGATCTCGCCCCGGTTCGCAACTAAAACCGTCTTAATCTTTCTCATCTTGTCTCCTCCTTGGAATGTGCAGGCATTTTGTCGGGAAACGCGGCCCTGCTGCTGAAAACGGCAGAGTGAACCGGCGTTCCCTCCCATATGTGGCTCTATTGTATTATAAGAGATTTACAAATTCAACCGTTTCAAACCATGTATACATTATTCTTGTAAATTTTGTGAAATCTTAAAACGGCTCTTGCATGAAAACAGATTGTGATATAATATGCTGTAATGTAAAATATTTCTATAATAATAGCAGGATCGTCCGGAAAGAAATATTCGGACCCTTTGGGAATATGCATCCGAATCATCCGGCATCGCCCCATTACCAATTGTACCTGTATCCTGCTTTTCTCTGAACAAAATACGATGCAACTGAGGTAACGAAATGTCTTCCAATAAAGAAATGACCAATACAACTACAGATTACCAAAGCCTCTACCTGTATGTGGTGGAACACATAGACAGCAAGGGGAACTACGACGCCTCCCCCCTGCCGGACAATCTGATGCGGGAATATACCTACGGCACCGAGGACGCCGCCATGTTCCGGTCCAAAACCGAAGACGGCGACATGGAACAAGCCAAAGATATCTACCTGCTGCTGAAGGCCTGGCTGAAAAATCCCACCCAGAAAACCAAAAACAATCTGTATGAGAAAGTCTACACCACGCCCATCATCACAGTATTTTTTGCCCTGGCCGGCCAGCTTCGCGGCGAAAAGCTCAGCTACGACCTGCTGCATCTGGCCCAGGAATGGTTCTACACCGCCAAGGACCGGGAAGCGGTCAAGTTCGCCTACCTGATCTGCGGGCTCATCGGCCTGGACCAGGTACGCAAGTCCTTTTCCGAGCATCTGTACAACGACCTGTTCACCATGGCCCGCTGCGAGGAGTTTACCATTTTCCTGTGCATGGCCTGTCAGTTAAGCGAAATCCGCCCGCAGAAAGAACTGTGGTTCCTCGCCCGGCATACAAGGGGCTGGGGCAGGGCCATCACCCTGCTGTTGCTGCAATACAGAACCCCGGCCCAGCGTCTCTGGCTGCTGAAAAATGGGCTGGAACTGCGGGTCTTCTGGCCGCCCCTGTCGCCGGTCATCATCAGGGAAAGCCAACTGCCGCAGCTGCTGCAGCAGGAAGAAATTCCGGAAGATATCTATCTGGCCGCCGCCAACGTCATCATCACCTATCTGATTTTCCTGCTCCCCGACCGGGACCCGGCGGAGGATAACATTGAGAACTCGATGATACCGGCGCTGCATATTCCGCTGGAGCTGTTGCTTCAGGATTTCCTGCGGCATGCGGAAACCTACGCCAAAACGCCGCGGAACCTGCTGACCATCTTTGCCATCAAGGACAGACTGGAAGTGCTGGCCGCCGAAAAAAAAGGTGCCGTCCTCACTGCCAACGCAGTCCAGCTGCTGATTGGCAAGTGCGACAGCCTGATTTTTTATAAAGACTGGGAACCGGAGATCCGGGCTTCCCTGTTCGACCGCAACGGCAGACTGAATGCGGAGATCGTGGACTTTGCCGCCGATCTGGATATTGACATCTGGCCGGATGTGATCAAGTTCTACAATGAGCATCCGAAGGATCAGACCGCCCTCCGCTACCTGATGTTTGCGGATGCCGGCGGCGACGAGAAGCGGATCGATACCCGGCGCCATCTGTTCCTGGACTGCGCCGAGGCCCATCTGCGGCAGTACATGGAAGATGAAAACCTGCTGGTCAATTTTGCCAATTACCTGCGGGATTACCCCGGGGAAGGGGAACCGCTGCTGCAGGCCTGTCTGACTTCCATTTACGAGCACGCTATCGGCATGGCGGCCCTTTCGGTATCCGCCTGGCCCCGGGACAAGGTGCCCGTGGAATTGAAGAAGGCCGTGATCCAGGCAATGCAGCTGAACCAGAATCCGTTTATCGGGATGGTGCTGCAGTCGATTATTGATGAACGGGAGCCGGGACCGGTGGAGTTTGAGCAGGGGGACATGTAGTCGCGTTGCAGGGCAACCCGCCTCCCACTCCTCTGTACGCCGCGCATCGCTTCGCTCAGCGTGGCTTCCCTCGTCGACTGGGACCCTCACGGGTTGCCCCGTCAACGCTCAACGAAATCTTAAAGTAGCATTTCAATAAGACAAATAAAAAGTTTAAGCGTGCAGGGATTGAACAAACCATTGTGCGTGTTTGTGTAATTCCATGAGATGAAATGCGCCGTCGTGGCGAGACTGTTTGAAGGGCGAAGCCCTGAGTTTCGAAGCCACAGGCGCATAAATCCATGGAATCACAAACATGCACAGGTTTGCGAAACCCTGCACGCTTTTATTATTATCTGTCTTTTTATAAAATTATTTTGTTGTGAGTTCGTTCCCATCCCGAAGGATACGGTTATGGGGTCCTGCCAGGTTGTAATCTTCCAGCTCAGCCACCGGAACCCAGCGCCAGTCGTTCGGAAGTGTTGCCGCATCCGGATTGGTTGCAATACGATCTGCCGGATCCGTTTTGCGGGATTGTTTCGCAGCAGTTGCCTGCGCACATTCACCGGTTACCGTTGCTGCCTCTGCCGTATAAACCGCCATCTGCCAGATTTTATGAGAAAAGACATGCCGGATCTTCCGGACCCTTCGGGATATGTTTCCGACAGCGACTCCCATTCCCGACAGCAAAGCAGTCAGCGCTTCCCTTCCCTGCTCACCTTCTCCCGCACAGTTGGGGAATTCCCACATGCCTGCCAGCAACCCTTTGGACGGACGCTGGTGAAGAAGGTAATAAAATGTAGCAGCTTCTGTTGGAATGCCTGCCTGATCTCTGCGACTATTGCAGCACGATTGCATCGGTTCATTCTGTATCAGCTTATCCTGCACCGCTTCTTCCTGTTTCCGTTTCACCACAAACACCGTAATGGGTTCCACCGGAACTTCCTTCTTCGTGATCCGCAGGGGAATCTCATTTTCCTTCCCTGCCTTTTTTGCCAGGCACACCCCGACCAACGGGCACACTTCACAGCGGGGCTGCCCCGGAATACAAACGGTAGCGCCCAGATCCATCAAGGCCTCATTGAAATCGCCGGGACGTGCGGTATCCTGCCGGGTTTTCACCAGCTCCGTAATTTCTTTTTTCACTTTGGCGGAAAGAATATTATCTTCAATATTATAAATGCGTGCAAACACCCGGAGTACGTTGCCGTCCACCGCAGTTTCCCGCTTGCCATACGCCATGCTGAGGATAGCGCCGGCAGTATAGTCGCCGATGCCTTTCAGTTTGCGTATCTCTTCCCTGGTTTCCGGCACCTTGCCGCTGTAATGCTCCACGACCTCCCGCACCGCCGTGTGCAGGTTTCGGGCGCGGCTGTAATAACCCAGCCCCTGCCACTGACGCACCACATCCTCTTCTTCCGCAGCCGCCAGCGTGGGAATATCCGGGAAGTGTTCCATCCAGTTTGTATAATAGGATTTTACCGCTTCCACCCTTGTCTGCTGCAGCATGATCTCCGAGACCCACACCTTGTACGGGTCACGGGGCGATTCCGTCCGCCAGGGAAGCGTCCGTTTGTATTTGTCGTACCACTGCATTAACAGCGGCGTCCAGTCTGAATTCAACAATGTTTTCACCACATTCTCTTTTATTAAATTATTATAGCTTGCTGCAAAGGAATTAGTCAATAAAACCAGAAACCGATTATAATTATTTAATAAAATCAGAATAATATAAATATGTGAAACAAAGAAAGGAATTCATTCATGGATACAAACCAGTTTACGTTTTTAATTTATCGCGCAGCTGAAGGAAATTTTACTCCATTTAAAAGTTACGACGCACGCGTTGCAACTTTTAAATATCAGCTTGCGTTTTACAGTAAAGGACATTGTAGAACGGAACAAAGTAGAACGGGAAGACATCCTGAATGACATTTTGGATTTTCTTGCATCTCAGGTTGGCTCGCTGACCAATCCGACAAATATTGCCAATGCAATTACCAGCATGAAGAAAGAAAAAGTCAACCCGTCAACAGTTGCCAGCTACGTGCGTTATATGATAGATTCCTATCTTATCGGTATGGCAAAGCGTTATGATGTAAAAGGCAAAACGTACTTTAAATATCCGAACAAATACTATTACGCGGATACGGGATTGCGCAACGCGAGACTGAACTACAGGCAATATGATCCGGGTCATATTATGGAAAATATAATTTATAATGAACTTATCCGCAGAGAATATGCTGTAGATGTGGGTGTAGTGACGGACCGGAGCAAAGGGCAGAACGTACAAAAGGAAATTGATTTTGTAGTGAATGCAGCAGATAAAAAGATATATATTCAATCTGCTTTCCAAATGGAAACAGAACAGAAGATAACATCTGAAATTTCGTCTCTGTTGCTTGCAAAGGACTTTTTTAAAAAAATAGTGATCCGGATGGATATTCCTCACAATTATTATGATGAGAACGGAATCTATCACTGCAATTTGACAGATTTTCTGCTTGAACGGATAGATATTTTATAAGGCAAATGCTTGATGAAAATTAAAGCGTGCAGGGTTTCGCAAACCTGTGCATGTTTGTGATTCCATGGACTTATGCGCCTGTGGCTTCGAAACTCGGAGTCGCATTGCAGGGCAACCCGCCTCCCACTCCTCTGTACGCCGCGCATCGCTTCGCTCAGCGTGGCTTCCCTCGTCGACTGGGACCCTTCCGGGTTGCCCTGACAACGCTCAATAGAAAATTGAAAGCACTCCCGATGTTTTGCTTAAGTTTTTTAATTGCATCTTTTTTCAAGTTACCGAATATGATTTTGAAAAATAAAAAAACACCCTCGTATGTTCACCGAAGGTGTTTTTAGTTTCAGTTTTGTTCTTTATTCCATCCACTCTGTGTGGAAGGTGCCTTCTTTGTCCACGCGCTGGTAGGTGTGGGCGCCAAAGTAGTCCCGCTGGGCCTGCAGCACGTTGGCGTTTCCGCTGGCGGTGCGGTAGGCATCAAAGTAGGACAGCGCACTGCTCAGCGCCACTACGGACACACCCCGTTCCGCGGCCAGCGCAACTACACGACCCCAGCCGGCCCGGGCTTTTTTCAGGGCTTCCGCAAAGAAATCGCTAAACAGCAGGTTCTTCATACCGGCCTGTTTCGCAAAGCTTTCGCTGACGTCATCCAGGAACCGGGCCCGGATGATGCAGCCGTTTCGCCAGATTTTGGAAATCTTATCCATCTGCAGGTTCCAGCCGTAGGTCTCGCTGGCGGTCCCCAGCAGGTTGAATCCCTGGGCATAAGCGCAGATTTTTGCCGCATACAACGTGTTGCGCAAATCTTCCAGCAGCTGCGCTTTTTCTTCTGCCGTAAAGGTTTCTTTCCGGCAGCAGGCAGCGGTTTCCAACGTCTCCGGCAATTCCGCGTACACTTTTTCCAACGCAGTCCGTTCTTCTTTATAGGTGCTCATGTTCCGGGCAAACACCGCTTCCGTAATGGTCGGCGTGGCCACACCCAGTTCCAGGGCGCTCATGCTGGTCCAGCGGCCGGTGCCTTTCTGCCTGGCCACGTCCAGGATCACATCCACCATGGCCCTGCCGGTCTCCGAATCTTTTTTCTTTAAAATGTTGGCGGTGATCTCAACTAAATAGGAAGAAAGTTCCCCTTTGTTCCATTCGTCCCAGACCTTCGCCATCTCTTCCGGCTCCATGCCCAGCACCTGCCGCATGATGGTGTACACATCAGCGATGAGCTGCATGTCCGCATACTCGATGCCGTTGTGGACCATCTTCACATAATGGCCGGCGCCGTCGGTTCCGATATAGGTGACGCAGGGTTCCTTGCCGCTCTCCCCCGCCTTGGCGGAAATCGCCTGCAGCATGGGTTCCAGCTGTACATAGGCCTTTTCGCTGCAGCCCGGCATCAGGCTGGGTCCGTGAAGAGCCCCTTCTTCGCCGCCGCTGACGCCCATGCCTACAAATTCCATCCCCAGTTCCGCCAGCTTCGCGCTGCGCCGCCGGGTATCTTCAAAATAGGAATTGCCGCCGTCAATGACAATATCGCCCTTCTCCAGCAGCGGAGTCAGCGTATCCAGCATGGCATCCACCGGCGCCCCCGCCTGGATCATCAGAATGATCTTCCGGGGCCGTTCCAGATTCTGCACCAGCTCTTCCAGGCTGTACGCCGCCTGCAGACAGGGATCGCTGCCAAAATTTTTCATAAACTCATCCGTTTTGGCTGCAGTTCTGTTGAAAACAAGAACCGGAACATTTTTACTCGCCAGATTGCGGGCGAGGTTAGCCCCCATTACCGCTAAACCTATCAAACCAATTTTAGCTTTCATTTCTTAACAGCCTTGTTCCATGCTTCCAGCAGGCGGGCACGGTTGTCGCCGGACCACTGGAAATCGTATTTCAACAGTTTCGCGTCTTTAAATGCCAGCGCTTCTTTCGGAGGATTGGCTTCCGGATTGGTCAGGAACTGGTAAGAATTGTTTTTCTGGCCGATTTCCTGGGCTTTCTTCGTTAAGCACCAGTCGATGAACTTCTTGGCAGCTTCCTTCTGGGGCGCATTCTTGATCATGGCTACGGCGCCCAGTTCGTAAGCAGTGCCTTCTTCCGGCAGGGACAGTCCTACGTTCTTGTTGCCTTCCTTCATCAGGCGGATGCCGTTATGCAGGTAGGTGATGCCGATGGCGCATTCGCCCAGGGCCGCGGAACGGGCCGGAGCCGCGCCGGCTTTGGTGTACTGTTTCACCTGTTTGTCCAGTTTGGCCAGGTATTCCATGCCTTTTTCTTCACCCAGGCGCTGTACGGTTGCGGAAACCAGCACATAACCGGTAGAAGCGGAACCCGGGTTGCCCATTACGATCTGGCCCTTGAATTCCGGTTTCAGCAAGTCGTCCCAGGATTTGGGAGGCTGCGCTTTATGTTCCTCAAACCAGCGGGCATCCAGAATGAAGCCCAGATAGCCCTGATAAATGCCGGTCCAGAAGCCGTCCGGATCCTTGAATTCGGCTTTGATCTTTTCCGCATTGGGGGATTTATAAGCTTCCAGCAGGCCTTCCTTTTTCGCCATGATGAAGCTGTCGGCGCTGCCGCCGTACCACAGGCTGGCCTGAGGATTGTTCTTTTCCGCGCGGATACGACTCAGGGTCTCGCCGCCGGACATACGCACGAATTTCACTTTGATGCCGGTATCTTTTTCGAATTCGGAAGCCACAACCTTAGCTGCCTGTTCTACGATACCCATGTACATAACCAGTTCTTTGTCGTTGCCTTTCGCTGCTTTCTTGTCGTCAGCCTTTTTGTCTCCGCCGCCGCAGCCGGCAAACGAAACGGTCAGTGCTGCCATGGCTGCCAGTGCAGCTGCTTTTTTCCAGGTAAATGTCATTTTCCTTTTCCTCCCTTTCGGAATTTAAATTATAGTTATAACTTCAAGAGTCCGCACCGGAAACGTTTTCATAGCGCTCAGCAAACGCATCGGGGTCGCGACGGAGGCATCCCGCCTCCCACTTCCTCACTGCGCACGCTCACTCTGTTCGCGTTGCTCGGTATCGTCAGACTGGGAACCCTTCCGGGATGCCGTCGTCGCTCAACGTAATGAACAATTCCTCGCGCCCTTCGGGAGTGCTTCGCTTATTCAAACGCTCCCGGTGCTGCCCTCACAATCCATACCTTACTCTATTTCTTTATGGCATGTAAGCTTTCCCGCTGAATGCGCAGATACACCGTATCGCCGGGATTGTAAACTTTCTTGCTGCTGGGATTGTAGGTCTGGGTCACCAGTTCCTGGTCTCCCACCTGCACTACATAGTCCTGCATCTGGCCCATGTAGGTGGAGCTTGTAACTTCCGCCTTTACATCACCGTCATCCGCCAGTTCAATGGCCTCCGGACGAATCACCACTTCCACCGTATCGCCGGCAGTCAGCTCGCCCTGAATGCACTTGGCGGTGAATTCCTGGCCGAACATTTCCACTACCGCGGTACCGATTTCCATGCCGGGGCCCGCCTTGCTTTCCAGCTTCGTGCCCTGGCTGCTGACGCTCTTCACCCTGGCCGGCACAAAGTTGGCGCTGCCGATGAAGTCCGCCACAAAGTGGCTGGCCGGATACTGATAAATTTCCGTGGGGCTGCCAACCTGCTCGATTTTACCGCCATTCATGATGATGACCTTGTCGGACAGGGCCATGGCCTCGCTCTGGTCATGGGTTACATACACGCTGGTGATACCGATGCGCTGCTGGATCTTGCGGATCTCCGTGCGCATGTACACCCGAAGCTTAGCATCCAGATTGGACAGGGGTTCGTCAAAGAGCAGCACCGCCGGTTCCATAACCAGGGCCCGGGCTAATGCCACACGCTGCTGCTGGCCGCCGGACAGCTGGTTGGGCATCCGGTGTTCCATGCCCTTCAGGCCTACCAGGTCCAGCATCTTCATCACTTTTTCTTCGATGGTCTTCTTGTCCATCTTCTTATTTACCAGGCCGTAGCCTACGTTATCATACACATCATAATGAGGGAACAGCGCGTAGCTCTGGAACACCATGCTGGAATCCCGCTTGTCCGGGGTCAGCTCGTTGATGCGCACGCCGTCCAGGAGGATCTCCCCGTCGCTGATGCCTTCAAAGCCCGCGATCATACGCAGGGTCGTGGTCTTGCCGCAGCCGGAAGGTCCCAGCAGGGTCACGAACTGGCCGCTGGCGATATCCACGTTGATGTGGTCCACCGCCAAAAAGGTGCCGGTCCCTTCATGGGTCACATATTCCTTGGTCAGATTTTTTAACTGGATGCTAGCCTGTTTTGCCATTTTCAAATTCTCCTTCTCGCTTGTCTGAATTATCCTGTGCTGCGTTGTCGTCGGTCGGAGTAGATTGGGCTACACCGTCCCTCCTCCGCCTTGCACAGGAACGTGTATCCTTCGCAACTCAATTCACTGAAATTATTTATGCCTGACTTTTCTGCGGGTTGCTGCCCAGCCGGTTCAGCATCAGCTTAATGACTACAATTGCTACATATACGATAAGAATCAGGATGGTGGAGAAGGCCGAAGCCACACCGAACTGGTTGTCTTCCACCTGGTCCAGGATCAGGACCGTCAGCAGACTGTAGTTGGCGGACACCAGGAAGATGACCGCGCTGATACTGGTCATGCTGCGGATGAAGGAGTAGATCAGGCCGCCGAAGAAGGCGCTCTTGATCAGGGGCAGGGTCACCGTGGTGAATACCCGGCTGGCGTTGGAGCCCAGGTCCGCCGCCGCTTCCTCGATGCTGGGGTCAATCTGCTGCAGGCTGCTTTCCCCGGCCCGGATGCCGATGGGCAGGGCCCGGATCACAAACGCCGCGATGAGGATGGCCGCCGTACCGGTGAGCTGTACGGGAGGCTCGTTGAAGGTCAGGATGTAGCCGATACCGATTACGGTGCCCGGTACCGCGATACTCAGCAGGGACGAGAAGTTGATGAAGCCCCGGCCGATGAATTTCTTCCGTACCACCAGGTAAGCGATGATCATGCCCAGGATACCGGCGATGGGCGTGGCGATGATGCTCAGCAGGGTGGTGTCCTTGATAGCGTCCATGCCAACTTCCAGCGCGTATTTGTAATGGGCTGTGGTGAAGCTGTAGTCAACGCCCCACATCTTAATGAAGGACGCGATAGGAATCAGGATGTAGATGGCCAGCACGATGGCGGTCACCAGGAAGCAGAAGCCGCCTACCAGACCCACGATCTGGGGATCGTCGATCATGGTGCGTTCCCGGGAGGCCTTGCCGGTTACGGTGATGTAGGTCTTCTTTTCGATCCAGTACTTGGACAGGATGAACAGGATGATAGCGATGTCCAGCAGCACTACCGCTACCGCCGCGCCGCCCTGGACATCGTAACTGCCGATGGCCTGCAGGTACACCTGGGTGGCCAGGGTGGAGAAGTTGCCGCCGATGGCCATGGGGTTGGCGAAGTCGGCTACCGATTTAATGAACACCAGCAGGAAGGCGTTGGCGATGCCGGGCCGTACCAGGGGGATCGTCACCGAACTGAAGGTGCGCCACTTGGAAGAACCTAAGTCCCGGGCCGCGTCTTCAATGCTGGGGTCGATGGACTGAAGCATGCCCGCCAGCAGTAGGAACGCGATGGGGAAGTAGGAAATCGTCTGTACGAAGATCAGGCCTTTCAGCCCGTAGATGTTAGTGTTGCTCCAGCCCAGGAGGCTGTAGGTTACCAGGCCCCGGCTGCCGAACAGCATGATGATGGACAGGGCCACCGAGAAAGGCGGCGATACCATGGGGAGCAGCGCCATCAGGTTGAAGAGCTTTTTGCCTTTGATGGCCAGATGGGACGAGCAGTAGGCGAAGAGGAAACCCACCGAAGTGGCCAGCACCCCCACGATGATTGCCAGCATCAGGGTGTTCACCAGCGCCTGATAGGTCTCGCTCATGGTGACGATGTTAACGTAGGCCTGCAAACTGAAGTTGCCGTCCAGGTCCGTGAAACTCTGCTTCACCACCATCAGCAGCGGCCACACCACAAAGACAAAAAGGGCCAGGATCATACCCACCGAGACCGTCGCAATAATCGGATCCCGGAACGTGTTCCTGGTCGTTTTAATCTGATTCGATATGTAAGTTCCCAGCTTTCCCATTTAGGAGCCCTCCCTGTTCATATTGAATAGTTTATTTCTTTTTTCTGTTTCGTTTTGACTAATTTCTTTCTTTTTCATCATTCTAACTGGGAAAGACTATTCTGTCAAGCTGAAAACAGGGAGGTTTTTACACTTATAACACAATTTGTAAAATTTTGAGATAATTTCTTCGGAACTGTTTTATTGTCACCGTTTACGTGTAATTCAAAAAATTTTCTTCCTATTATATCAGGATGCCGGCAGCCATAAACCGTTTTTACATCTTCTGCTCGGCGATGGCTTTCCGCACCTGCTTCATATTATCAATATACTCGTCCATGCACCGCTGCATCACACCGGTATACAGGCAGTCAATAATCGCCAGATGTACCAGACGGGAGGCCATGGCCTCACTGCGGTAACTGGTCTCCCGGGCCAGCCCCGTCAGCACCACATCCGCCAGCTTCGTGGCTGGGGACTTCAGATAGCTGGTGATCAGAATGATCTTACTGCCCCGGGACCGCACCATCTCCAGCACTTTCAACAGATCAATGCTGGCCCCCGTGTGAGAAATGGCGATCACCACGTCCTCCGGTTTCAAGAGGGACGCCGACGCAATCTGCAGATGGGGATCGCTGTAGGCATGCACGTCCAGCCCGAACCGCATAAACCGGTGGGCAATGTCCTGGGCGATGTTGCCGCTGCCGCCGTAGCCGTAGGCATCGATTCGCTCCGTCTTCGACACCAGGTCAATAGCCTGTTCCAGCGCCTTGTAATCCAGCATCTTCTGGGTCTCCTGCAAGGCGTCGATCATATCCTGAAAGACCTTGCGGGTAATGTCCCGGGGGGTATCGTCCGCATTCACTTCCTGGGACAGGGACTCCGCCGGGGAAAAGAGATCCCCTGCCAACGCCTGCTTCAGACCCTGAAAGCCGCTGAACCCCAGCTTATGGCAGAAACGGAACACCGTAGCGTCCGCGCTGGAGGTGGCATCCGCCAGCTCGCTCATGGTCATGTGCATCACATCCGCCGGGTTCTTCAATATATAATCCGCCAGCTTCTGTTCCGATTTGGTCAGCCCGTTATAGCTGCTGCGCAGGAGCGGCAGGCAGGTAGTCTGCTGAAAGTTTTCCATGAAAATCCCCCCAACTAAAAATGATATAATATTGTCTGTCGTCATGAACGTTTCTGACAATATTATATCATAATTATCCGCCCGGTTCTAAGTTTTATTTTTTCCTGTTAACAATGCTTTATTTCGGTACAACGAACAGAATCTTAGCAAAAACTGCTTTCTATATTACTCTAACATTTTTCAGTTTCCCGGTATTATATCATTTACCTGTTCCCATACATCTTCTCATAATAGTTCCTGTACTCCCCGCTGATAATCTCTTCCCACCATCCCCGGTTCTCCAGATACCAGCGGATGGTTTTCTTTATGCCGTCCGTAAACTTCGTTTCTGGCAACCAACCCAGTTCATGATGAATCTTTGTCGGATCAATCGCATAACGCATGTCATGTCCCTTGCGGTCTGTTACATAAGTGATAAGTGATTCCGGTTTCCCCAATTCCTGACATATCAGTTTTACGATATCAATGTTCCGCATCTCATTATGGCCGCCAATATTATACACTTCTCCCACACGACCTTTGTGAATAATCAAATCAACGGCCTTGCAATGATCTTCCACGTACAGCCAGTCACGAACATTCAGGCCTTTGCCATACACCGGTAATGGCTTATCGTTCAGACAGTTGGCAATCATCAGTGGGATCAGCTTTTCCGGGAAATGATAAGGTCCGTAGTTGTTGCTGCAGCGGGAAATGCTCACAGGCAGACCATAAGTCCGTTGATAGGCCAATACCAACAAATCAGCCCCGGCTTTGGAACTGGAATAGGGGCTAGATGTATGAATGGGTGTTTCTTCCGTAAACAATAAGTCTGGCCTGTCCAAAGGCAGATCCCCATACACCTCATCCGTACTTATCTGGTGATAACGCTTGACCCCATACCTACGGCAGGCGTCCATTAAAACGGATGTACCAACAATATTTGTCTCCAGAAAAATCTGCGGGTTTTCAATGGAACGGTCCACGTGGCTTTCCGCCGCAAAGTTCACTACAATATCCGGGTGTTCTTCCTTAAACAGCTTATATACTCCCTCACGGTCACAGATATCCAGTTTCACAAAACGGAAGTTGGGATAATTCACAACACCTTGTAATGTTGAAAGATTTCCTGCATAGGTAAGCTTGTCCAGACAGATAATGCGATAATGCGGATACTCACGCAGCATGTGAAATATGAAATTGCTTCCGATAAATCCGGCGCCGCCGGTCACAATGATGGTCATACTAATATCTCCATTTCCATTTAATCAGGTACTGATTTGGAAATCTTTGGCACCCCTGACTAATTAACTTTGCTTTAGGTTATAATTTTTAAGCCAATCATCCTTCAACACAGCCATCAGCAGAACATTCATATAAACACCGTCGCGACAGTAATCCTGCCTTAACCAGCCTTCAATCTGAAAACCCTGACTTTGATATGCTTTTATAGCAAATATATTATTATTCAAAACCGTTAAATATACTCTATTAAGATTTAACTCCTGAAAAGCAACACGCAAAATCTCATGAGTAGCCAACTTGGAATAACCTTTCCCACGTGCCCGTTCTTCACCAATAAAAATACCGTATTCAGCTTTTCTGCTACCATAATCAATATTTTTGATGAAGATTGTGCCAACATCTGATTTAATGTCATCATCATTCACAACAATGATGTATTGCGCGCACTTTCCTTGCTCAATCACATTATGAAAATAAGAAACATGTTGTGCTTCGGTTAATTCATCTTGTGAATACAAATAGTCCCGCACAGAAGGCAAATTTCTCCATCTAACAATATTAACAGTATCTTCCAACGCTAAAGGCCTTAAATAAACCTTTGTCATCTGCTTACCTCTTTTTATACATATTCATTAACTTTTTCTATAATCAGCTTCACATCATCATCCGACAACCACATATGCAACGGCATGGTAATTAAATGCTGGCTGATTTCACGGGCCCTGGGCGCCTGGCCTTCGCCAAATGCAAATATGCTGTATTCCGTATTATCGCGATAGTGCACGCCACAGTTAATGCCAATTGCAGAAAGTTTGTTCAGAAGCGCTTCCCGATCCGGCACAACCAACTCATACAGGTGGAAGGAGCATTCATCTGCATGCGGGGCAGGAATAATTTTGATTTTGGGATTGTCTTTAAATCCTTCATTATACATTTCCACGATTTCGCGACGCCGTTCATTCTCTTCATCCAGATAAGGAAGCTGGGTGAGAGCAATGGATGCCATAATTGCGTTGCCATTGTATTTATAACCTACATAGTCCACATCATACTTCCATGCATAGGTTCCCTTGTTGGAACGGGCATAGGTATCCTTGTTAATACCGCACCAGGCCAACATCTTGTTCAGTTCTGCCGCTTTGTCATCCGCCCAGCATATCATTCCGCTGTCTCCCGTCGGCAGATTCTTTACCGCCTGATAGGAATATACAGTTACATCTACGCCATCCCAGGTCCCGGGGCAGACGCCATTTACTTTTGTCCCAGACATATGCGCAGCGTCAAGAATCAGTTTCAGATTATGCTTTTTGCAAACCGCAATTACTTTATCCAACTGGCCGACACGACCGCCATACCCGACAAAGATAACCGCTTTTGTCCTTTCGGTTATTTTCTTTTCCACATCTTCAGGATCCATGCAGAGATATTCATCTACATCGGCAAAGACCGGTTTCAGGTTTTCGTACACAATGGCCAGATTGGTGGAAACAAAGGTAATAGGGGTTGAAATAATTTCATCCCCATCCTGCCAGCCGTTCTGCATTTTTAAGATTTTGACTGCCAAATGCAGACCTACCGTGTTGGAATTAATGTAATATGCATGCTTGTGACCGGTATATTTTTTCCATGCTTCTTCAAGGTCAACCGTTTTAAATCCCATGCCGGTCCATCCTTTTTCCAGACATTCCCGCACAGCTTCCAAACATTCGTCAACATGAAATTTTGGTTTTAACACCTGAATCATAGCCATTATAAACGTCTCCTTTACCTCATTACTGTTTTTTATCTTTATTCTTCTGCTAGTAATTTTTATTACAGTCAGTACAACGATTTACTGCTATTAAAAATAATAACCATTCTTTAAACCTTGTTTTAAAACTCCATTTTACATTGAGCCAATGTAGGGTTTTTCTTATCCTTTTCACTCAGAATAATCTCTCCAATATCCGGCCATTCCACTGCAATATCCGGATCATTCCAAAGCAGGCCGCCTTCATCTTCCGGATGGTAGAACTCATCACATTTATACGCAAACTCCGCATAATCTGAAACTACTACAAACCCATGGGCGAATCCGCGTGGAATCATAAACTGTTTTTTGTTCTCCCCGGAAAGCAATACGCCGACCCATTGCCCATAGGTTTCCGAGTCTTTCCGTAAATCTACCGCTACATCAAAGACTTTCCCGGAAAGAACACGGACCAGTTTTGCCTGCGGGTAAGTTTTCTGAAAATGCAGCCCCCGCAACACACCTTTGCGGGAACTTGACTGATTATCCTGCACAAATCGATAGTTCAACCCTGCTTCAGCGAAATCCGATTCTTTATAGGTTTCCATAAAATACCCGCGGTTATCGCCAAATACTTTTGGTTCGATAATATATACATTTTTAATTCCTGTTTCAGTAAATTTAAAGTTACCCATAGTTACCACACAACTCACCATTAATAAACCAATTTTCCTTCTGCCACATTTTTTAAATGCTGACCGTAAGGGCTCTTCCCGTATTTTTCAGCAGAAACCAGTAACGACTTTTTATCAATCCATCCATTGCGGAAAGCAATTTCTTCCGGCGCAGAAATTTTTACGCCCTGCCTTTTTTCGATCATTCGTACAAAATCAGCTGCATCCATCAGACTATCCACAGTCCCTGTATCCAGCCATGCGTAACCGCGACCCAGGATAACACCATGAAGCAGATTCGCTTTTAAATAAATATCATTAAGCGCTGTAATTTCCAATTCATTACGTGCAGAAGGCCTGACCATCTTTGCCTTTTCTGATACGCCTTTAGGATAGAAATAAAGACCGGTAATGCAATAATTGGATTTGGGATTTTTTGGTTTTTCTTCAACTGACAGAATTTTTCCGTCATCACCAAATTCCATGATACCGAACCGCTCCGGATCATTAACATAATATCCGTAAATCGTAGCTAATCCGTTTTCGGCATTTTCAACCGCTTTGCGCAACTTATCTCTGAATCCCCCACCATAAAAGATATTATCGCCCAAAATCATGGCACAGCAATCGCCCCCTATAAATTCTTCACCTAATAAAAACGCCTGTGCTAAGCCATCCGGGGAAGGTTGCACCTTGTATTGCAATGCAATTCCAAACTGATTACCATCACCTAACAGAGTTTCAAACCGTGGCGTATCCTCCGGCGTAGAAACTATCAGGATATCACGAATACCAGCCAGCATAAGCGTTGACAAAGGGTAATAGATCATTGGTTTGTCAAACACGGGCAACAATTGTTTTGATGTGACCATTGTAAGGGGGTAGAGTCTTGTGCCGGCGCCGCCGGCAAGAATGATTCCCTTCATATCTTTCCCGTATGATGCATTTAAAAGCTGCCACCATACTTTCCTTTCTTAAAACTTTGTTACATAGTTTAAAAAGACGCCAGCTAAATCTCTCCCATGCAAAACCTTAATAAAAATATGGCATGACTGCGTATTTGCCTGGTGCAGTATTCGCGTCTTACTCCAACGCCTTCGCAAACGCATTCGAAAACTTATAATGTTCTCTTACAGCTTCTCCTCCGCTTTTTGCAATCCGAATTCGTTCCCTGTCGTGTTCCAGATAATACACCAATAGTTCTTCCAATTCCGCTATATCATGATACACCGCTAAATGCTGCCCCGGAACCAGGCTTGTGCAGGAAAAATCCCGGGCATCGCAAAGTTCAAAATTATTATTTCCCAATATCTCAAATGTGCGTGCGCTTGCCCCCGTACGAAAATCCGGGTGGTGAATACTAAGATTGATGCGGGTCTTTCTGTATAAAGCAGAAACTTCTGCCGGAGACAACCTGTGATTATGGACAAAAGGATACAGTTCCGGATAGCTTTTCCAAAATTTCAGAGCGCCCGTCTTCGACACCAGCCAATGACTGTCATTCCAGAATTCCCCGTATAATGCCATGGTATAATGCCGTTGCCTGCAAATCCGTGCCGCTGCGTCCAGGACCTGTAATCTCCTCTGGTTCTTGCCTATATGTCCGACAAAGCTGATATCATATTCCTCCTTTTCTGTAAAATCCCTGGGATTGGAACAAAAAAGAGATTCCCCTGCAGGAAATGGAAGGTACTTCGCAACAACGTCAAACTTCTGTAAACAATATGGAATGTCTGTAGGTTCATAGGAAAATATATGGCTGTACTGCTTCAGGTGACATGCTGTCGCATATGTATCTAACTGCAAAGGATCCACAAACCAGACGTTACAGGGAACCAGCGCAAAAATACTGTCATCAACCAAATATTCCTTTCCGAAACTGTAATCATTGATCATCAGCAGTTTTTCAATTTTCTGTTCCCGAATCACCCGTTTTACCTGTTCCCGCCAAAAGGATATCGGTTGGTTCCGGCTTTCATCTATATAAAACACAGTGAGTGAAACGCCATTCGCAGCAGCTGCTTCCAAAAAACTATATTCGAAAACCTGATTAGTCCGGCCTAACACAATAAGAGCTCTCATCCTTATTACCTGTTCCCGTACATGTACGTGCTTTCCTCTTTTTATGTAATCTGTTATCCGTTGATCCGCTTTTTCAAATCTTCCACGATTTTCTTTTCAATGACTTCCGCCGCCGCCTTATCCGGTGCGCTGACAGTAACGTACGTCTTCAGCTTCGGTTCGGTACCGGAGGGACGCACTACTACGGAACCGTGGCCTTCCAGCAAGAACTTCAGCACATTTTCTTTCGGCAGTCCGTCGATGCCGGTGTTGTAGTCCAGCAGGGTTTCCACTTTGCGACCGCCGAATGCTGTGATGCCTGCGGTCTGGAAATCCTTCATAATCTCTTTCATCTTCGCGAAGCCCGCCGCGCCCTCAAACTGATAGGAATACAGGGTGTTCAGGCAGTATCCGTGACGCTTGTACAGTTCGTCCAGTTTATCCAGCAGGCTGACGCCTCTCGTCTTGTAGTAGCAGAACATTTCGCAGATCAGGAAGGCGGCGTCCACCGCGTCCTTGTCCCGCACATAGGAACCGCTCAGGTAGCCGTAGCTTTCTTCAAAGCCGAAAATGTAGGAATCGGCTTTCCCCTGCTTCTCCAATAATCCAATCTGCTCGCCGATGTATTTGAAGCCGGTGAGCACGTTCACCGTACGCACGCCATAATGAGAAGCAATCTGCTCCACCATGTCCGTGGTCACAATGGTCTTAATCACCACCGGGTCTTTGGGCATGGTCCCGTTCTCCCTGCGGCGGGCGCAGACGTAATCCGTCAGCAGCATGCCCGTCTGGTTGCCGGTGAGGAGCTGGTAGTTTCCTTCCTTATCTTTCACCGCGATGCCCACCCGGTCCGAGTCCGGATCCGTGGCCAGCAGCAGGTCTGCGTTATATTTTGCAGCATACTCCATGCCCAGGGCCATGGCCTCATGAATCTCCGGATTGGGATAGGGACAGGTTGGAAAGTTGCCGTCAGGATGTTCCTGTTCTTTAACCACGGTAATATTGGTGTAACCGGTTTCCTTCAAGGTCCGCAGCACCGGCTTCAGGCCAGCCCCGTTCAGAGGCGAGTACACGATGGCAACGTCCTTGTTGATTTCCGCATCGCCCACCACAGATTGCTTCTTCACTTCTTCCACAAAGGCAGTGTACACCTCGTCCGGGATCCAGGCAATGCTGCCGACTTTCAACCCCTCTTCAAAAGCGATCCGCTTGCTGTCCGCAAACAGATCCAGCTTTTCAATTTCTCCCAGCACTTCGTTAGCCGCCGCGGTGGTCATCTGGCAGCCGTCGGCCCCGTACACTTTGTACCCATTATATTTGGAGGGATTGTGGGAGGCGGTCACCATGATGCCCGCCGCGCAATGCAAGGTCCGGGTAGCAAAGGAAACACAGGGCACCGGCATCAGTTCTTTAAAAATGTAGGCCTTGATCCCATTAGCAGCAAACACCTCCGCCGCAATCTTCGCAAACACATCGCTCTTAATGCGGCTGTCGTAGCTGATGGCGATACTGCGCTTTTCCGCCGGGAAATGATTGATTACATAATTGCTCATGCCCTGGGACGCCCGGGCCACAATATACACGTTCATGCGGTTGGTGCCGGCTCCGATGACGCCCCGAAGGCCCGCCGTGCCAAACTCCAGGTCCTTGTAGAACGCGTCCTCAATTTTTGCTTCGTCACCGGCCATAGCCTCCAGCTCCGGTTTCAGATCCGGATCCGCCACCGCCTTCTCCATCCAGATTTCATACTTTTCCTTTAATGTAGTCTCCATGTCGCACCTCTCCTTAGTTTATGACACATAATTAATAATTGATAAACAAATATATTCCTTCATTGTAAATTATAACAGATTACCCCACGTAATAAAAGAATGTACCCGGATAAATCTTCCGGATTCCCCCAAAAAATAACCCGCCAGGCAAATGCC
>JAEEGJ010009316.1_pt1 | contig 26390 bp, 26 predicted proteins | sample 8958761 | NCBI WGS metagenome assembly JAEEGJ01 (sample SAMN16246546, study PRJNA631951) | gut metagenome | biome: gut microbiome; feature: rumen; material: RS-attached | host: Bos | place: Iran: Karaj | collected 2018-10 | reverse complement strand
GATACCGTCATAGGCGAGGAGTCCACCTACATGCCATTGCCTCAACGCAGGTTGCTGGCACTTTCACGTGCACTCATCGGAGATCCTAAGATTCTAATCCTTGACGAGGCCGTTGCAGGATTGGATCCCATAAGAGGGCAAGGTATTCTGGACAAACTATTGGCTAGCAAGAGCGGCCGTACAATCATTATCATCAGTCATAATCAGGCATTGATAGAACAGGTAGATGAGGTCGTTCATCTAGAAGATGGTGCTGTTAAGAACCATTTATTGGATGTTAACGCCAGTTGATTTTTAACGGTGTGTGGCACACCCTAAGGGCTGTTATTAACAGCGTGAAATAAGGCCATTTTCATCCATTTGGATGGATTTTGGGATAAAAAAATCGAGCCAGACATCTGATTTTTCAAATAATCTTTATATAGTGTAGATTGGGATACTAACTCGGGGGCATTCTATTGGTTATGGAACGCATTGACCTGGAAAAAGCTAAGACAATTGCAAAGAACAAGGGATTGAAACCTGGAAAGGTTAAGGGAACATCTGGAATTCAGTTCACCAAGGGAAAGAACAACAGACTCGATGTCATCGAGTGGGCAGAGTTCGAGAAGATCCTCAAAGAGAGGAAGCTCGCAATCTACGAGTCCGGTGGCTGGATGAAGATCATGAAGGCCTGAAAGCCTTCAGAAAGTCTTCCCTGAAACAAGAAAAACCTTCGCTCCTTCATCGGAGCGGGCCTTTCCCACTTTAATTTTTATATAATGACGTAATCACATGATTCGGCCTGACGTGCAAGGGTATCCGAGCCTGGCCAAAGGAGATAGGTTCAGGGCCTATTCTCGTAGGAGTTCGAGGGTTCAAATCCCTTCCCTTGCACCAATTTTTCACTAATCAAACATCAGTTTCGGTGCAATGTGCTCGTTGCACAAGCGAAAAGGTATAGTCAAGACACCTTTATATTCGTGATATCTCATGGATATTTGTGTTAAGATGAGCGTAGAGTCCGATTATTTCATGAAGATGGATTCCAGCCCATATGCAGGCGAATGGATAGCAATCCATGGGGAATCAGTGGTAGCGCATTCGAAATCACTCAAAGAAGTCCATAAACAGGCTTGCGCTCAGTACAGCATGTCTTCATTATTGTTTGTTCCGGTATTGGGCGAGGACACGTATCTTTTGTGATACTATGTCTTTGAATTACAGGTATCATCAGATTAATACAAAGGGTCGCTCGAAAAGAAGGCCAATGATTAGCGTCTCTTTTGTAAACGGTTCTAATGTGTTCAAGACGATGGCATTGTTGGACTCCGGTGCTGATGTATCTGCGATAAGTTGCGATATTGCAGAGATAATCGGATTAGATACAAGCGGAGCTCGTTCAATAAGTCGTGGAGTTGCTGGAACGGTCGAATCTATAGAGAAGAAAGTAAACATCTCTTTCGGGAAAGATCATGAGATGTACAAGCTCACAATTCCTGTCAAGATTCTGTTTATCGATGAATCGGAGGCACCATCTTTTGTTCCTCTTCTCGGAAGAGACGGATTCTTCAGCGAATTCAAAATCTCGTTTGATGAAGCTAACTCAAAATTCACTCTGAAGAAGAACAACAGTCAGTGATTTGGCAAGATATTTTGTCTTGTACCAAACATTAGGTGTTTTTCGGTGCAAGGGCGGCGATGTGAATGGGACCGAAAATGGCGATTTTTGACCCTTTTCCCGATAAGCTGAATAGGAGGATTGTGCATACCTTCCCTTGCACCACTCTTTGATTACGATCTGCTCGAGCATATTATTTAACCGAATAAAGCTAACATGGGCTTCATGACAGGACATATTGATGGCGCTGGTAAACTGCGCAAGGCATCGCCTTTTGTGGTGGCCGTGGCAGCAGTTGTGCTGGTGCTATTCGCTTCATTTATTGTTTACAACGGCAACGGTGGACAGCAAGAGATGGATTTGGATGGCGATTGGCATCTAATAGCGTATGCTGAAGGATACTATGAGGGTGGCAACATCGTGTACGAGGAGTACGGCCCGAAGGATCTGCCGGATACGGTCGCAACCTTCGAGACGATTGGAGATGGAATATACTCCATGCATCTGGATGACAAAGAATACATCTGCGTGGCCAACAACAGCACAATGATGTCAGGAGGCATTGACGAGTTCACAAGCACATCGGTACTGACCAAGATCGGGGACGCGATAGTAGTCTCATCGTTCCTTTCCGATGAAGCAGGTGTAGCCAGCGCGATTCTCGAGCGTCAGGATTCTGAGGACAGGCTCCAGGCGGAATCGAGGGATGTATTAGCGGAAGAATCCTATGGACTCAATGAAGGCGGTGTGTATGAGGCTTTCATTGCGAACCAATACACCAAGGACGGTATCGTCGACCATCTTTCCGAGAACCGCTCCCTGACAATCAACAGGGTCGAGCCTGGAATCTTGTTCTATAACTCCCACGGTGACCAAACCGATCTCGATTTCGTCGCGGTCAGGATATCACTCAATGACTGGATGGCGATCTCCAATTACGATTACGGTACTTGGCTTATCGACATGGTGCATATCGAGGACGGGGTCGTCTATACAGCATCCTATGACAATACTAACGGTGACATTGAGCTTTGGCAGGTATGCTACGGTGACGAGAGTAAAGCCGTGAAGGCCCCAAGCAACCTTTCGGGTAAGCGTTACGAGGGAACCTTCAACGCTTATGTTGAGGAGAATGGAGAAGTTCTGAGGTCTATGGATGGCGAAGTGGCCATATCGTTTGATTTCGTCGATTCCAGTACCAATGTTACGGAGGTCACCCTGTATACGCTCGAGGGGGATTCCTACATGGGTGCGATGTTGTTCCCCAACGGATCTGGTTACAGTTTCTACATGGAATCTGTCTATGATAACAGCGGGGAAACGTTCTGGGGATACTACTTCGGAACGATATCCAAGGACCTCAAGAAGATCACTCTTGTCGGAACAGCGGACAACGCAGATGGCACCTATATGATTTTCAAGAACATCTTCAAACTGGCAGAGTGAAACCTTTTAGGGTGGGGCCGGAAGGCCTCGCCCTTCATTTTATTTCCGATTTAGGCTGAATCGATTATCACAGCGCCGCCAGTACCGCTCCGGAAACGACTATGATCAGGACTATGAGCGCGATTAGTGCCCAGAACCAGTCCTTCTCTCTGACCAGGCCTATCAGTGCCGCTATGACGGCGAACATGGGGGATGCGATGAGCACCAGCAGACCGTAGTAGAGGAACGGATTGCCTTCCTCCAGGAACTCTCCGATGATGATGAGGATCAATCCTAGAACGATTCCAATGCGAAGGGTCCATGTGATGGACTTGTTCATGTTCACAGTATCCCTCCCACGCGGAGGAGCACCAGGATCGCCATCAATATCAGGACTATCGAGAAATACTTCCTGAGATGCTTGGTGCTGAGCTTCCTAGCCAGATAGGTTCCCGATATGGCCCCAAGGAATGCTCCAATAGATACGGCGCCAGCGAAGGCAAGGTCCAGCTGACCGCTGAAGAAGTATGTTATCGCTCCGGAGAACGCGGTGATCCCAATCATGTAGCTGCTGGTAGAGCTTGCTGCCTTCATGGGGACATGCATGATGAGGTTCATGACGGGAACTTTGATCGCTCCTCCGCCTACACCGGTCATGGAAGAGAGCATACCCGCGAACACGCACGCGATGCTGCCTTCCTTCACATTCTGCACCTCATAGGAGATGTTCTCGCCGTTTTCCTCGTCTTTGTACTCGAAGCTCATTCTGCCGCCGTTTCCGTTGGGCTCTATGACCTTCTCCGGGCTCATGATCATTCTGATCGCGCTGTAGATCATCACGGCGCAGAATACAAGGCTCAGAATCCATTCCTCGAGGAATCCCGCTATGAGCGCTCCGGCGATAGCACCTACGGTGGTCGTCACCTCGAGGAGCAGGCCCAAACGGACGTTCGCCAATCCTTTTTCCACGAAGACGCTTGAAGCCCCGACGGAACCTGCGACGATCCCAACCAGGCTCACAGCCGCGGCCTCTGCCGGAGCCAATCCGAAACAGAGCATCAGGACAGGAACGAAAATCACCCCTCCTCCCAGTCCGAACAGGGCACCCATTATACCGGCGCCTGCCCCAAGGGCGATCAGACTTAACAGGATGAGGAGTTCCATGTCGTCCGTATCTGTAGGACATCTTATTAAATGTCGGGCTGATGCGGAAGTGTGGCCATAATACTGATCAGATATGCCGAGATCGGGCTGAAGAGCACACCAGTCCGCAAGAGATTCGAGAGCACGATGAAGAACAATATGCTCGACATGCTCATGCAGGATGGAGTGGAAGCATTGGTGACCAGCAGAGGCGCCAGGTTCTATGTCGAGGCCACTGACATCGATTCTGCTGTCAGGTCTCTTAGGAAGGTCTTCGGTGTCGCATCCATGTCTATCGCCGAAGAGAGCACTTCCAAGATGGAGGATATGTGCAGAGTCGCAGCGGAATACTCCCTCTCAAGGCTTTCCGAGGGTCAGTCCTTCGCCGTGAAGGCCCGCAGGGAAGGGAATCAGGGTTACACAAGCCTCGATATGGGAAGGGAGATAGGTTCAGCCATATTCCTTGCCAATGAGGAAAAGGGTGTGAAGGTCGACCTCACCGATCCTGATGTCACGTTCTATGTCGAAGCGCGTGACAACCGTGCATTCATCTTCCAGGATTACATCAAATGCCATGCCGGACTCCCGGTGGGGACACAAGGCAAGGTCCTCGCCCAATTGGACGGTTCAGAGAGAAGCGTAGTTTCTGCTTGGTTGATGATGAAGCGCGGATGCAGGGTCATGATCGAAGGAGATGCGGACTTCTCTATGCTGAAGCAATACGATTCCTATCTCAGGCAGTTCAATCCCGACAAGGACGATGAGAAGAGGCTGCTCGGTATCGTTATGGGCACCGATTATGATGAGTTGTCCGGAGTGGATGTCAGTCAGTATCCATATCCTGTATTCTTCCCTACCATCGGAATGACCGATGACGAGGTATCGGAGATCTATAGAATGATAGAGCAGGGTCTCTGAGTCAGTCATATTGATATTATTATAGAAGGAACCCGCCCTTGCGGGCGGTTAAGATGTTTGAGATTACCGTAATCTTAAGATCACTTGATTCTTCTCTGGTTGGCCTTGACTGAGGGCCTGGCCTTCTCAGCACCCTTTCCGGTGTGCCTCATTCCACGTCCCTTCTGTCCGGCAGAAGTCTTTCCGCGGTAGACACGGTTGGTGTGTGTCTTCTCGCAGATCCAGTTGATCTTGGGGTCGGCCTTGATGACGGGGTGTGCGGGGTCGACGAGGATGACCTCATACCACTCCTGCTGTCCGTCTGCTCCTACCCAGTAGGAGTTCAGTACCTCAAGGTTGGGGTATCTCTTTGCAGTCCTCTCCTCGGCCATCCTCTGGATGCTCTTGCCGGTGATGATCTGGTTGATTCCCTTTCTCTTGGCTCTCCTACCTGTGACGATGGCTCTCTTACGGAAGGATCCCTTCCTAACCCTCGCCCTTACGATGACGTATCCCTGCTTTGCCTTGTATCCGAGTGCTCTGGCCCTGTCCAGACGGGTGGGCTTGTCAACGCGGACGAAGTTCTCTTCCTTCCTCCACTTGATACGGCGCTCGTAGTTCAATGCCTTGACGTAGGATTTCTCGGGTACGTCCCATGCATCAGCGATGTAGCTGTACATGCTCTTCCCGTTGACCGGGCGTGTCTCTTGAGTCTCTTCGCTCATTTTATCACCTTTACGGATTCACCTTTCGGCACATTTCCGTTCGTGAGGCTAAGCGTCTCACTGTAGTCGGGGATGTTTATAATATATATAAATGGACACCCCAAAGTCGCACGCGATATCTAAAATAGGGTCATCATCGATACAAGTGAGAGTGCTAGAATGGAAACGATACCTGACAACCTGGTGAAATTCTTCGAGGACAATCCCCATCCAGCTTTGGCATTTTCGGGCGGTGTGGATTCCACTTATCTGATGTACGTGTGCAGAAAGCTCGAGATCGACATGATCCCTGTATTCTACACTGGCGGATTCCAGACCGTGGCGCAGCTGGTCAATGTCGAGAACCTCTGCAAGTATTACAATTTCAATCCGGAGTTCATTGAGGACGATATCTTCGAGTGCGAGGACATAGTCGCCAACGGACCGGACCGCTGCTATCTCTGCAAGAAGAGGATGGCAACTCTCATGTGGAAGAGGGTGAAGAAGTTCGGAAGCAAGTACATGATGGACGGTACCAATGCATCGGACGATCCCGCTACAAGGCCAGGCATGAAGGTCTTGGAAGAGATGGGCATTCGCTCTCCTCTGAGGGAATGTGGCCTTACAAAGGACGATGTGCGCAGGCTGTCAAAGGAGGCCAGATTATCAACATGGGACCTTCCTTCCGATTCCTGTCTGGCTACCCGTATCCCGACCGGAACGCCGATCACCTGGGAGAACACTCAGCGCGTGAATTATGTCGAGAAGGAGATCAGAGTCATGGGATTCAAGGACATCAGGGTCCGCGACATCGACGGCAACGCACGTCTGGAGACCCTGCCTTCGCAGAACGATCTCCTGGAGGAGATGAAGCCCGAAATCGAGAAGGTCCTTCTCCAGCAGTACAAATCAGTTTCATACGGCGAGAGGAAACCGCAATGACCGGAAGGGAGATCCTGGAGGCTGTCAGGGACGGCAGGGTATCGGTGGAGGATGCAGAGCGCATGCTCCGTTCCCAGCCATTTGTAGATCTCGGTTTCGCCAAGGTCGACACCCAGAGGAGAATGAGGCAGGGAGCCTCAGAGGTGATCTACGGCGCCAGCAAGACTCCTGAGCAGTCGATCAAGATCGCAGAGACGCTTCTGGAGAACGGTTCTGAGTGCGTCATGATCACTAGGTGCAGTAAGGAGACTTATGAACTTGCCCTATCCAAAGGTCTGAAGGCCGATTACAGGCAGGAGGCCAGGATATGCATCGTAGGAGACATTCCCGAAAAGAAGAGGGCCAGTTACATTTGTGTGGTGTGTGCAGGGACCAGCGACATCCCTGTTGCGGAAGAGGCTGCGGTCACGGCAGAGGTGCTGGGCTGCAACGTGAAGCGCTCGTATGATGCAGGGGTGGCAGGTATCCACCGTCTGCTTTCAGATGCCGATACCATTATGGGCGCTACGGCAGTCGTTGTCGCCGCAGGAATGGAAGGTGCATTGCCCAGTGTAGTGGGAGGACTGGTCAGCGTACCGGTCATCGCCGTTCCGACATCTGTCGGTTATGGAGCATCATTCGAGGGATTGACAGCATTGCTGGCCATGATGAATTCATGTGCGTCCACAGTCAGTGTTGTAAACATCGACAACGGTTTCGGTGCAGGTTATATCGCATCACTCATCGATAAGAGAGGTGAGATTCAATGAGGACATTGTATCTGGAATGTAACGCAGGGGTCTCCGGCGATATGCTCCTCGGAGCATTAGCAGATCTGCTGGACAACCCTTCTGAAATCAAGCAGATGATTGAGTCTGCAGGCATACCCGGTATTGAGGTCATGGTTCATCCCAAGGAGATGAACCATATCAAAGGCAACAAAGTTGAGGTCTTGGTCCATGGACAGCCAGAAGGCCATCACCACGGACATTCACATTCACATAGGTCTCTAGCGGAAGTTCTCGACATAATCAACGGACTGAAAATTCCGGATTCTGTCAAACATCATGCGACGAAGATCTACGAGGATATAGCAAAGGCCGAATCAGAGGCGCACGGAACATCTGTTGGAGAGGTCCATTTCCACGAGGTCGGAATGCTGGATGCTATTGCGGATGTTGTAGGTTCATGTCTCCTCATTCATGAATTGGCCCCGGATATGATCGTATCCTCGCCGTTGCGTACAGGATACGGTTACGTGGACTGTGCCCATGGAAAGCTTCCAATACCTGCTCCTGCCACTGCATTGCTGCTCAGGGATGTCCCCAATTATGCTGGCGATCTCGAGGGAGAGTTCACCACCCCTACAGGCGCCGCCATCATCGGACATTTTGCAGAAGATTACGGACAGCGCCCTCGCATGACCATCCAGAAGATAGGCATGGGCATGGGTGACCGTGAGTTCTCCATTCCGAACATGGTCAGGGCTTTCATAGGTGATTCTGAAGAGGGCCTCTTCGAGATTTATGAGATCAATTGCAACATCGACGATATGACTCCTGAGGATCTCGGCCCTATGATAGACCGTCTCCTCGATGAGGGTGCGCGTGATGCAACCCTCACGCCGATGATCATGAAGAAGGGCAGACCGGGGTACAGGCTGACATGTCTGTGCCGCCAGGCGGACAAGGAGAAGCTGGCGAAGCTTATTCTAGCGAACACATCTACGATTGGCCTCAGGATATGGAAGGCAGAAAGGTTCGAGATGTCCTCTCGCATGGAGATATGTCACACAGAATATGGCGACATACGCATCAAGGTCTCCGAAGGCTACGGCATCTCGAAATGGAAGCCAGAGCATGATGACATCGTCAAAGCTTCCGAGAAATACGGTGTTTCGTTAAGGAAGGTCAGGGAATCGATACGCTTCGAGCCCAAAACAAAAGAATGAACCGACCGCCCCACTGGGCAGTCGGTAAGAAGGATATTCAGTATCTGAACTTTCCGTCGACGAATTCGACTTCGGCCCTTACGCCGTCAGGCCAGGTGTGGTATCCTACGCCTTGTGCCTTTCCGTATTTGAAATCTGCCTCGTCCTTTTCGCCGTTGGCGTATGTGATGACGCCCTTTCCGTGGTACATGTTCTCTCTGAACTGTCCCTCGTACTTGTCGCCGGTGGCTTTGATGTAGATCCCGTATCCTTCGAACATGTTGTTCACGAATTCACCGGTGTAACGGTCTCCGTCCGCACATATGTAGACGCCCTTTCCGTTGAACATGCCGTTTCTGAATTGGCCTTCATATCTGGCTCCGGATGCGAATGTGTAGATCCCATGCCCCTCGAAGTTACCGTATGCGACCTCTCCCGCATAGGTATCGCCATTGGGCATGTTGATTTGTTTCAATTCTCCCATTCTTATTCCTCTGAGTATTGAATTCATTCATGGTATAAACAATATAGATGTCGAAATGAATGGATTATATGTCCAATATGATGATGTCTGTTTGTGGTAACATGGGCGACCTACTCAAATTGCTGAAACCGAAGTACAGACCGATTGCAATCTATCATTTGGACGAGATCCCGGATTATGCAGGGGAGCCTGGAGAGGGCGGGTGCATTGTCAGCAGTCTGCTTCTTCCGGCAATGGAAGGAAGGACGGTGGCCGCCAAGAAGGAGCGCATCGGATGCAGAGGCGCATGGGACGGGCTAGGAATGGGCGGAGAGGATCCGGAAGACAGAAAGAATATGGCCACCAGATACTCATCGGGGAAGGACGGCACGGAAGGGAGATATTATTTCTGCTGCCCCGAGATCGCAGAGAACAACTATCTGAGCAAGGTTCCTGTCTTCGGCAAAGGGGATGAGTGCGTTGTATTCCAGCCAATAGATGAAGCCGAGAAGATTGAGGCGCCGATCGAGACAGTGGTTATGGTGGTGGACACAGTCGAGTATTCGGCCATGATCACGCTGGCCGGTTTCTCCCGTGAGATCGATGATTCCGTAGTACGTTCAGCTTTCGGACTTGGATGCGAACAGCTGTATGCGATGCCCAGACAGGAAGGTGAAAGGGAGGTGCCCCGCATGGTACTCGGACTGACGGAATTCTACACCAGGCGTTTCATCGATCCCGGGAGGATGGCATTGTCCATTCCTTACAAACTCTACAAGCAGCTTGATGAGGACAGCGGATTCTCATTCCTCAAGGACGATGCCTGGAGGGAATCGACCAAACCGAAATGCGAGCATTGCTGCTGATCAGAAGAAGTCATCAAGGCTCTTCATCTTGGCCTTAGGTTTCTCATCGACCGCTTTCTTCTTCTTTGGAGCATCGCCGGAATCGAACCTTCCGCCGAACAATGTGGCCTGCTGGTTGCCCATCAGCAGGTCCTTCTCCTCCCATCCGAACACCTCAGTTATCCTCGACGCGGTCTGGGAGAGACGCTCCGCGTAATACTTGTAGTCAGGCTTTCCCTTGAATTCCACCCCGCTGACGTAAGGTTCTACCGTCTGAGGGGATGATTTGGAATCGGTGACTATCCAGGAGACCTTCATCCCCGGGATGAAATCGTATCCCATCTCAATGAGCTTCTTGGCCGCCTGCACATTGGCCATCCTGTCGGGATTCTCGTAGGCATCCAGTCCTTTGCATGATTTGGAGATGACGAGTTCTGAGATGTCCACATCCCCGTTCTTGACGTCCTGTATGGTGGTCTTCACCATCGTCAGTGCTTCGTCGTTCTTCTCCTCGAGTATCATCTCGAACAGTTCGGTCAGCATCTTGCTCTGCAGGTCGAACGAATCGGAACGTCTGATCTCGTACCCTCTGACAAGGAGCTCGTCGGTAGCCTGTGGCCAGACGATCTTACCGACATACCTCTTCTTCATCCCATGTGTGAACATCGGTTCTAGAAGCTTCTCGAATTCCAGCGTTCCTCCGTCCACGGAGAATCTCTCGGCCATCTTCTGTCCGAATGCCACAGAGCCCTCCAGATTGTTCTCCGGGGACTGCATGAATATCGAATCCGTATCGGAGTAGATCACATGGATCCCTTCGGATTCGACCTGATTGATGATGCCTATCGTGTTCGCCCTGGCGAACGCAGTTATGGCCGCACCGATGCTCTTATCGGTGAACCTGTAGAATGTGGATGCGAACACCCCGTAGAAGGTGTTCATCAGGACCTTGACCGCAGCCTGCAGACCGTCCAGATAGTTGTGCTCATGGGGATCCGTGGTCTGTTTCATCTGCTTCTTGATCCTGTCCCTCTCTGCCATGAGGTCCTCGAGGATCCTGGGAAGAAGTCCTTCCCTCCGTTCCTTGGACATGAAGCGAGCTCCGGACGGGCTGATTATCTCCCCATCCTCGCAGAGTGTGGTGAAACAGATGTTCTTCGCTATGATCAGCGAAGGATACATGGATTTGAAGTCCTCCACGCAGACCCAATGGTAGAGCCCAGGAGTCATGCTGTGAACATACCCTCCTTCGATCTGGTCCGCACCGGCTATCCTTGCTCCCATCATCGGGACGGCTACCTTGTTCCTGTCCGCAGCACGGATGAGCAACGAGTCCGACAGCTGGGAAGAACCTGACGTCATGACGTCCTCGATCGTCAGTTTGGACACCGCTGCCAGATCCATATCCTTACGGACTGTGTCGACTTCCAGAAGTATGCGGAGAGCAAGCTCGGAATCCTTGAAGCAGTACTCTATGACCTTCTCCTTGTTGTTGGCCCATTCGGAATCCATGTACTTCGGATCCACATCCAGCTTCTGTTCTCCGAGGAGCATCATGGAAACGGCGTTTAGTGTCTCCTGCTTGGGGCGGAGCTGCTTCTTCACTGCCCACCATGCGTCGCAGACAAGACGTCCCTTGACCCTCCAGAAGCGGTCGCTGATGAGCTTGGGTTGGCTGCCGTCCCTTCCCCAGGGCAGAGCATCCTTCATGCGCCTGGCCTTGGACCTTTCCATTATTTTGCGGATATCATAGTTGTCTATGTTGTACCCTGTGATAACGTCGGGATCCTCTTCCCTGATAAGTTTGGCGAAACCGTCGATGATTTCTGTTTCGTTCCCTGATATGGCGGGGCCGTTGCGCATCTCGTCCCCGTCCTTGATGGTCGAACAGATGACGTAGATGAATTCGTGTTCGACCGAGTTCTCGATATCGAACGAGAGGATCTTGAGGCCAGGGTCGAACGGGTCGATGTTCTCGAACGAGTCCATCTTGATGACCAGGTCGGTGTAGTACGGTCTGTCGATTGGCTCTCCGGTTACCCTTATGCACGCGCCCATATCCTTGTCGTAGAAGAAACGGTGCTGGAAGGATATGTCCGCTGAGAGGACCTTGTAGCCTTTCCTTTGGAATCTGTTCTTGAATTCGGATATCTTCCAGGGGCTCTTGATGGTGACCTTCAGGACATCATGCATCTCGGATTTGTACAGCAGGGTATCGTGCTCGGCCGAGATGACCTCGGGATCGTCCTTCATCTGCTGGTCGAGATCCGGTTTGGGATCTACGGCGAAGAGATACGGTCTGAAACCGTAGGCCAGGATGGTGATCGATTTCCTGTCACGTGTCTTACCGAACAGTTCGATCACAGGCTCGTCCCCGTCCTGCGACGAGGATGCGCTGATTATCCTGACGTCCCAAGTCCCCATCGTATCACTTGTTGGCTACAATCCTTATGACGTCCCCGTCCTCAAGGATGTAATCCGCACCCACGGTGCGCTTGGTCTTCGCATTGACTGCTCTGATGAACTTGTCTCCCAGATCGGAGTGGACCTTGTAAGCAAGGTCCTTGGCCGTGGAACCGCGTGGCAGCAGGAAGGCATCCGGCAGTACACGTCCGAAGTGGTCCGTGAACTTGTTCTCGTCTTCCACGGGGTAGACGGTGATGAGGTCCAGCATCTTGAAAGCGGCATCCTCGATGCACTTCTGCACTCCGGTACCGCCATACTTCTCCATGTTGGCCTTCATGTAGTCAAGGGCTTTCCTCTGGCCTTCATTGAGGGTCACTCCCTCTTTAATCGTGAATGTCGGGTCCCCTGCGGTGTATTCGATAAGTCCCGCCGCAGCCGCCTTCTTCAGGGCCAGTTCTGTCTCAGCCATGGTGACGACGCAGATGTCGTTTATCGCTTCGACCTTCTCGATGTTCCCTGCTGGTGCGATGTCCGCCTTGTTCATGGCCGCGATCATCGGTTTGGACTGCTCTCTGATGTTGACACACAGCTTCAGAAGATCGTCATCGGTCCAGTTCACTATGTCCGGTGGCATCTCGACCGAGAGTAGGGCCTTCTTTATCTGAGCTTCTGTGACGTTCAGTCCTGCGAGTCTGTCCTGGATGATCTGCTCCGGCTTCTGACCGGTCATCCTGGCAGCCCTTGCCATCTTGTTGAATCCGTTCTTTAGGATCTCCCTCATCCAGTATTCGATCTCCTTTCTAAGGAAGGTTATGTCCTCTGTCGGGTCGTGGGATCCCACATCGCCGGGCACTCCCTCGATATCGGTGGATCCGCTCACATCGATCACATTGATCAGGGCGTCCGCCTGTCTGAGGTCGTCCAGGAATTGGTTCCCCAGTCCTTTGCCCTGCCATGCGTCGGGGACCAGCCCCGCTACATCCAGGAGCTCTACGGGAACCATTCTGGTCCCGTTTATGCACAATGAGTTATGGGGTGTACATGTGACCCCCAGCTCCTTGCAGGGACAGGGTGTGCGCACATGAGCGACTCCCTTGTTGGGTTCGATGGTAGTGAAGGGATAGTTAGCGATCTCGACGGGCGCCATGGTGGCCGCTCCGAAAAATGTCGATTTACCAACGTTCGGTTTCCCTACAATTCCTATCTGCATGCTATCGGCCAGAGAATGACTTTACGGATAAATGTGCTTTGGGTGGACAGCCCCCTAAAATATTATCATCTGTATGTCGAGACGAGTTCCATGGATGAAGTTGGAAGATGGAAGGCGGTATCCGCAGTTGCGGTATGCCTGTTGTTGATTGTTAGCGGATTGTATGCGTTCAATGCGATGTCTGATGATAAGGGGCATGGCTATGTGGATCCGGACATGTCCCTGTGGGTGGACGGTTCCGAATCGAAGGAGGCCTTCGTCTCTTATCTGAAAGCGGTGACCGATGAGAAGAGCAAGGACTTCATCCCGGTGGAGGACCGTATAGCCGTCTTCGATATGGACGGGACGCTGATATGCGAGAGGGATACGCATTATTTCGACCTCAGCATGATGATCTACCGTATCCTGGAGGATCCTGATTATAAGGACAAAGCATCGGAATTCGAAAGGCAGGTGGCCTTGGACCAGCAGGCCGCACCGTCACCCGGAGTCCTTGACGACAGGTTGGAGACAGCAAGGGCGATGGCTTTCAAAGGCCTGACCCTGGAAGAGATGGACAAGTATGTCAAAGACTATGCAAAGAATCCGTCACCCGGATACATCGGAATGCTCCGCGGCGACGCCTTCTTCAAACCGATGCTCCAGATGGTGGATGCACTCCAGGAGAATGATTTCACGGTATACGTCATCAGCGGTACGGATAGGCTCACAGTACGTGCACTGCTGGACGATTCTCCCATTCAGCTGCCTAACGACCAGATCAAGGGATCGGACAAGTTGCTGGTGGCGACCGGTCAGGACAAGGACGGTTCGAAATATGTCTATCAGGAAGATGACGAGATCATATACGGTGGAGAGCATGTCATTAAGACTCTGAATTTCAACAAGATCGTTACCATAGTGCAGGAGATCGGCAAGCAGCCCGTGCTCGCATTCGGCAACTCCTCTTCGGATTCCAGTATGGCCAACTATGCCCTCTTTGACAACAAGTACAAGGCAATGGCGTTCATGCTGTGCTGCGACGACCTCGAGAGGGAGTACGGCAACATGGATGCGGCGAACAAGATGTACAAGCTGTGCGAGGAGAACAATTGGGTGCCCATCTCCATGAAGAACGATTGGACCACCATATACGGCGACGGGGTCAAGAAGAAGTGAGGGCTCAGTGCTTCAGCCTGAATACGGCATCGGCTATCTCGCCGATCTGTTCAGGCCTGAGCCTCTCCACTCTGTCGTCTATATAAGGCACATCGTCACCCGGCCCCATCATGCGGGCCGATTTCAGCGATGTGCCTATCTTCTTCCTGCGATGATTGAACGTGACCTCTACCACTTTGAAGAACGTCCTCTCGTCAAGGACTTTGAAGAGGGGCGCCCTGGGGGTAATCCTGACGAGTGCGGAATCCACCTTGGGGCGGGGGTTGAATCTCGATGCCGGCACGGTCTCCAGAATCTCGCAGTCGGCCCTGTATGAAAGATTGACGGTCAGCCTTGAATAATCCGGGCTCCCGACCATGGCGACCATGCGGTCCGCGAATTCCTTCTGCACCATCACGACAGCCGTTCTGAAATCATACTCCAGAAGTTTGAAGATGATAGGTGTCGACACGCTGTAAGGGAGATTGCTGACGAAGACGTCGAAATCCGGGAAAGGCTCCTTCACAGCATCTGCGTGGATGAGCTTCAGGGAATCTCCGTAGGTCTTCGTGATGTATTCCGCCAGGATGTCGTCGATCTCGATGCAGGTGACGTCGTCCGAGACCTCGATCAGCCTTTTGGTGAGGATACCTAATCCGGGGCCGACTTCCAGCACCTTATCGGTGCGTTTGATGTCAGCGTATCCGATGTGCCTATCGGCCACACGGTCGTCTATGAGGAAATTCTGTCCCTTGCTCTTCTTGGGAACGATGCCCGTATCGGCTATGAGTCTGCCGGTATCGTTCATCTCTGTACGAAGAGGTAGTGCTTCCTTTCGGAATCCTCGATCTCCAGCACGATGCGTGCCACGACGAGCTTCTCAGGGGACTTGATACCGGTCCTGGCAGCAAGGTCTCCGAAGTCCTTGAAGAGACCCTTCTTCCTCTCTTCCAAGATGATGTTCATGGACTTCTTTCCCAGACCGGGGAGCTCCTCCAGCGAGTGCTTGCGCATGCTGATGGCCTCAGCCTTGTTGATGAAATCGATGAACTTCGCCTGGTTGGACATGACTATGTCGTTGACTGCGAAATCGAGCTCCGAGATCGCATTGCTGGTGAGGTCGTTGTATGTGATCCTCCTCTTGACGTGATCGATCACATCACGCTTTTGGGTCTCGGAATCCTTTCCGATGAACGTCTTCTGTCCGACGGTGATCTGGGCGTTGGGCTTCGCGATCAGTTCGAAGAGCTTGAACTCCTCGGAACCGAGTGCGTAGCAGATAGGCTCCTTCTTACCGAAACCAGAATTCGGCGCACCCTGAGGCAGATAATCAAGAATGTAAGCGTATTCTTCCATGGGAAAACCACCCCAATCAGATGTACTTACCAACGATCTCGATGATCTGGTTTATCTGGTCATTGCTGAGCGTGATCCTCTCCTTGGAGAAGATTGCACGGACGTCCTCCGGGTACTTGGGGAGGATGTCCGCGATCTTCACAGCAATGGCATCCGTAACATCCTCGATTTGGCTAACCTCTTCGATGATCTTGTTAGCGTCCTCGAGGGATATGTTTGAGACTTTCTGCGCATGGTCCAATGCTGATTTCTGTGATGCGAGGAGAACGTCCTCGTCCTCGAGCTCTCCGGCTGTGCCTTTCCTGCTCTCTGCAACCTCTTCAAGGAGGTCCCTTACTTCTGCCAGTGTGACGTAGCGCTCAGTCATTTCTATACCTTCAGTTGTCGATGTTCCTTACCAGGTGCTCGGGGCGTGCGACGACCATCTTGGTCTTGTTTCCGTCCTTGACGGAGACTTCGTACGCTGCTCCCCTCTCTCCGACGACGACTCCGGTGAGTCCGTGGAATCTGGAGAAGGGCATTCCCTTGTGTACGCTGGGGTCGATTACGATGTTGACTTTCTCTCCGGTCTCGAAGGTCTGGAAACCTTTCGTGATGGGTGAGAGCCCGCGTGCCCTTACTGACTTCTTGAGCTTGTTGCGGGTCTTTGTCCTTGTTCCGCTGGATGCCTGCATTGCTTATCCCTTCAGTGTTCTTCGAATTTGATCGCCAATACATCGAGGGTCTCGACTTTGCATTGTATCCCGAGCCTCTCAGAGAAGCTCGGTATGCTCCTGCCCTCGTCGCCGGACACGAATTCCTTCACGTACGTCCCCGAATCGGTCTCGAGTTCGAGATCGAAGGAATCGTCGGAAGCCCATTCCGCCTGGCACCAGTGGATCTTTCTCTTCCTCACAAGGTCCGCACGTCTGTGCTCGACCCTGCGTGGAGTCCTCTGGTCTATATTGACGTCCTTGAACGATAGGGCAACCTTAACTAACTCCTCTTTATTAACTTTGCCCTCTGCTTTAACGTGCACGTGATATACTTTATCAGATGCGGCGGCCTTGTAGCGTTCCACCGCTTCGCGCTGTACGAACTTGAGGCTGTTGAACGCCGCCATATCCGTCTGGTTCGCTCTGCGCTCCAATTCATCCAGGTCGATGTACCTGTGCTTGGGCTGACTTATCTCCAGGACGAACGGCCTTCCGTCGCCGAGCATGCATGCGTCGATATCCTCTCTACCCATGCCGTGGAAGAAGTGCTCCTGTCCGTCTGCCATCTCGAGTGCGATGTCGCCTATGATCTCCTGGACCGATGTAGGGTACATCTTTCCAGCTCCGTGGCAGTGATCGCAGCCCTTTCCGTGGCAGACTCTGCAGGGCCAGATGGTCTGCGGGATCTCTCTGCTGTATTTGTTGTAGCGTCCGGCTATGAAAACGGGTGCGATGTCCAAGGTGACATCCGCGAAACGGGTGTCGACGAGCGCTACGACCTGAGGGTTTTTGAACTCCACAGGACGGTGTATCATGGGAAGTGCCAGCTTTCCAATCTCGCGGTTGAGTTCCGCTTTAATTGTCTCGGAGTTCTCCAGAGCATACTTCTCTTTGATATCCTTCTCCCTCTCGGTGATCTCGGGTTCGATCCTTGATCCTATGAGGAAATTGTCGGAATCCACTTCGTTGATCTTCTCTGCCGCTGCCTCTGCGAATCTTCCGAGCATGTCGAAGACGTTCTCGCACAGCGGACAGAAATCCTCTGCCGGAGCGTCGGTGCCCTGTTCTTTCAGAGCATCACGGATCATCCTTCCGCGGAGATCGTTGGTCATTCCGGTCCCGAGCTTTCCGAACATGCGTCCCAGACAATGGTCGCACAGGCCTGATTCGGCCAGTGCCTTGGCTGTATCGATGTTGTCGGCGATCCAATCCTCCATGGTATCACTTCAGAGGTCGAATCCCATCTCGGTGATCCTGAGCATGGGGCGTTGGCTTTCCAGATAGTGGTAGACTGTCGCGTGCTCGCTGCCGTTGATAAGCAGTTCGCAGGCATGTTTTGCCACCGGGAGACTGACGGAGTTTCCGATGAGCCCCACTGTGTTGCCGTAGATGACCATGTCGCATCCTGTGAGCTCCTCGATAAGCTTGCGGGTCTTTCCGTTCTTACCGATGAGGCGTCCCCTGACACGGGGCATCTGGCTGGAGCGGTCTCCGATAGCTTCCTTCACATCTATGAGCTCGAAGTACTCATCATCGTCGAAGAGCCTCATGGCCTTGTCCGGATTGAATCCCCTGCCCACAGCTTTCACGATATCCATGAGCTTTAGCGGCATGAGGGGGTCTTCCAATTCCCCGTCATCGTGGATGATGACCTCTCCCTCCTCTGTATCGATGTCGATCTTGATGCCGGATATATCTTGGAGCACCTTCTTGGTCTCCCCGTTCTTACCGATGAGCGTTCCTACCCTGTCCTGGGGTATCCTGATGGATCTCATTCCTCTTCATCTCCGTTATCGTTGAGTGTCTCTTCCAGGACCTCGGCGTCAGTCCAGACGTCCGCGTCCCTTCTCTTGAAGAAGCTGTTTATGTTATGGATGTCCCTCTCCAGGAGCTCCTTTGCATTGTAATGGTCCCTGGTCATGGCCTGGCCTACATCGATCATGATCGGTTCGCCGTCCATCATCAGTATGTTGTATTCGCTGAGGTCCCCGTGGACAAGATGAGCCTCCTGCCATCCGTCGATTATGAACGAAAGGACCTGCTCGTAGGTTTCGTCCGGATCATCTAGGACAACATCCTTGAGCTGCGGTGCGGGTCCGGTCTCGTCGCCGATATACTCCATCAGCAGGCAGTTTTGTGCGAACGTGATAGGTTCGGGAACCGGTATTCCTGCCTCCATGTATCTGTCCAGGTTCTTGAACTCCTTGTTGACCCATGCGTAGATGAGCTTCCAGCGGTTGCCGGTGACTCCTCTGAATCTTGGATCACCTTCTACGTATTTGGCCACCCTTTTGAAGGTTGATGTGGAGGTCCTGAAGATCTTCAGGGCCATGGGCTCGTCCTCCTCATCGGTGGCGTAGAAGACGTTGCCTTCCTTGCCGGTGGAGATGGGGTAGTGGACGGAGTCGATGTAACCATCCTTCATGAACTCGTAGATGGTCATCAGGGTCTTCTTGTCGAAGACCTCGGCCTCGGTCTCCTTCTCGTCGCCGGTCTTGTTGGTCTTCAGGGCATCTACGCGACGCTCGAGGTACGCGTATGCCTCCTCGTATGAGGACATTTAAAGGTCTCCCAATCAGAAGATATCCAAGTTCTTTGGGATCTTGCCCCTCTTACTGAGGTTGACGGCCTGCGTCTTAGTGTATCTGAACCTGACGTCGCATTTGTCAGGCTGGAAATCCCATACGGATATGATCAGCAGGTCGCCTTCCCTGATCCACATCCTTTTCTTAATCTTTCCAGGGATGCGTCCTACGCGGGATACTCCGTCCTCGCACATGACTTTGATCTTGGATGCGCCGAGCAGCTGATCCGCTATCCCGAACATCTCTGCTTCCTTGATGTTTGGCAGACGTACACGGGTTACGTCCTCATCAGGCATTTCAAGCGGTTCATTGTCGCTCATATTATCCTCTAACCATTCCTTATAAGAGGGCTTTATAAAAGAGTATGGTCGATTTTTACCGTTCCGAATCCAAATTCGCTAGGATAATCGTTATAAAGGAGTTTGCGATGGTCTCCCTTAAGCTCCAGTAGTGTAGCGGCCAATCATTCAGCCCTTTCGAGGCTGACACACGGGTTCGAATCCCGTCTGGAGCACTCATCTTCTATCCAGTTCTGAAGGAATGGCATGTTTCTGAAAGTGCTGAGTTTGACTCCCCTAATTTTATAATAATTGCGCGTGTTCCCTATAATAGAGGGGATGACTCTTCAGAAATCGGGTCTCGGAAGAGATTCCGGAATGGGTGTGTTTGATGAAGGTAAGAGGGATCAAAGTATTCTCAATTCTGGCCGTAGCAGCCTTGGCTTTCGCAGCTATTGCCGTCTTCGCAACAGCGGATGACAGCGATGCAATAGTCGTGTACGGTGACGATAGCAAAACCATACCGATACCCAAGGTGATCGATGCATCGGTCGAGGAGTTGGTCCAAGGCGATCTTAAGTTCTATGTGGCAGAGGATGCCACGGTGAAGGTCAAAAAGCAGACCAGGAACTTCACATTCTATGTCCAGAACGGAAAGGTGCTGGACCTGGACTTCAAAGTCGAGCCCGCCAGCGGGAAAAAGGTTACGATTGTGACCGTTGCTGGAGATCAGGCGTTCAAATATACAGGTACTTCAACAGCATCATCATTCGACGGAAAACAGGCATACACATCCACCGAATTCCAATTTGAGGCCTCGAATGGAATGTCCCTTTCCTATGAGGCTGCCAAGACCAGATACGATGTGAGATATGACGGTACCAAGTTCACCCATTCCGATTCTATCGGTTCCGGAAGGGTCATCATCAGCGTCGACAAGGAGTTCAAGAAGAACCCGATCATCGCTGATAGCCCCACAGCAGCAAGCAGTGCCGTGTACTTCGCCAGCGGACAATCTCTGACAGTCGAGAGCAATACAGATCCCGGACTGATTGGCGGCCTTAACTACGGAATGGTGATCAAAAATATCGCCGGCTCCAAATACTCTTACACATACTATCCGAAAGGATACGATGCAGGAACAGTCTCTATCGACGGCGGAAACACAGTGTTATTGAAAGAAGGATCCGTAACGGCTAGAGCCGACGGCGCCACCGTAAAAATGAATTCAGTTGCGGTGAGCGGGAACTATATGGAAATCAAACCCGGATCTGCCGCAGGAAGCCTATCTCTGTCCGGAGGCATCAGATCGGGAAGCATGACTTTCAGCGGACTGATCGACTTGGGAACACAGAAATTCACGGTCGGCAGCGGAACCACGTTGACGATATCGGATAAGGCGGCCTTTGTCGACAATACGATATTGGAGGTCAACGGGACCCTCATCGTCCAGACAGGTCTCGTCGGACACACTGAATCAGGCGAGAAGGACCTGACAGTCATCGGTTCGAAGTCAGGCACCATCGTCCTCGAGAATCTGAATCTCTGGGCCGGATACCCGGTTTCGGGCACAATCATCAAGCTCACGGACGGTACCAACACATTCGCAGGAATCGTCGATACATCCGCAATAAGCGAGACCGCAAGGGTCAAGGGAGGCATAGCGACCGGCATGATCAACATCGATCAGGTCTTCATCCTCGTGGATGATACGAATGTTACCGAATCATTCACAGTCAACGGTACACTGATCATCAATCAGGGCGTGAACCTCACCATAGAGGACAACGCCAGATTCACTCAGAGCGGGCAGTTCTCACGTGTCATCAACAACGGACAGATCACCGTGAAGGCAGGAACCGCAACCGATTCTGGACTGTTCGTCAACGACGGTCAGTTCATCAACAACGGTACAATCAATTTCTATGCGAAGAGCTACAGCGACAGGTCGGCACCCACGTTCGGTGTGTATGCGACCGTCAAGGAGTTCGTCAACAAGGGAGTGATGAACATCTCCAAGAACGACACCGTCTCGCTGAGCGGTTTCACCAACAGCGGAACGATGACCTTCGGAGGAAAGGTCACCCAGCCGACCACCATCGGCAACAGCGGAAAGCTAATCCTCAACGGCGCGGAGGTATGCGTCAGCGGCACGGATGACGTGTACAAGGGGCTGATCATAGACATGAAAGGCGGCTCTGTCCAAGTACAGTCCGTCAAGATGATCGGCGAGAACAAACTCTGGATGAAGACCGGGACTAACAGTGGTGTCACCCTTTCAGCGGAACTGACGGGAACCGCTCCGGCATTCACCGTACGCAACGTGACATTCTCCGGTTCGGGATCAGTCGATATGCAGGGCAACATCGCATACTCCCTCGAGAACGGTTCGACAGGAACAGTCACCATGCGCATAGAGGGATCATCCTCGGTTAAGGGTCAGTTCACCACCCCCAAGGATCTGGTCATGGCATTCGGAAACATTGCAAAGACCCCGCAGACCAAGGCAACGCTCTCCGTATCAGGAACACTCACGATCAGCAAGGACACGAGGGTGAGCCCGACCGACAACGGAAGCAGGCTCTCCATGACGGTCACCGGAAGGGCAGTGGATTACAACTCCGTGCTCAGCGGATGCAACTACACCGCTGCGGTCTACATCACTGCTGACAGCGTGGTCTACACCAACCTCGAGACAGCGATAACCGAGGCATACGAAGCGGGCATCCTGTCGGTCGAGACCGGGACCACCATCCTCACCAAAGATTTGACCATCCCTGCGGGTATGTCGATCCAGGGCAGGAGCGACAACGTAACAATCACAATCGGTTCCTCATCGGCACGCCCCGTCATCACCATCAGCGAGGCAGCCTCGCTCGACGTCAAGGAGATATTGCTGAAGAACGGAACGCTCTTCGTGGAGAACTCCTACGACATAGACGAGCAGATCGTCTCTGCCGACGTCAAGAAAGAGTCGGACTATTCGGTCACATTCCAATCTCTCAGCGTCGCATTGGATGAGGCCCAGAGCGGCGATTACATCGCATTGACAGGTTATTATGTACTCAAGGACAGCAGGATGACAATCCCCGAAGGTGTCACCCTGGATGTCACGGCGAACGGAGGCATCTTCGCCGCCATCGGTTCCAACCTCACGATCAACGGAACCCTCATAGTCGGGGACTTCTACTTCATAGCGGAGAACGAGGACACCATCTCCATCGCGGTCAACGGATACCTCAAGGATGAGGGCACCGTCCAAACAGCGGACAGATGGTACACTCCCGTAGGCATCAGCTACTACGAGACGACACTGGATCCCAGAGGAGAGGAGGTCACGTACTTCGTCATCACATCCCTGGACAACATCCAGGAGGCCATCGACAGTGCGGACGAGAGCAAGATCAACGTTGAAGGGGAGGCAGTGCTCGGCGATCTGACCGTAAAGGGAACCGAGGAAGAACCCGCAGAGGTCACCTTCAAGAAGGACATCAAGGCAGGGACCATAACACTGGACAACGCGACCGCCGTCGCACTTCCCGGCAAATCCATCGATGCAGCATTCGCAAACGAGAAAGGCTCCATCGTCATCAGCGGCGCATACGCTGACAGGAAGGACGTCCGCATCTACAGCATGGGAGATGAAGGCGTCTTCATGAACGGACCGGTCACGGACAGCGCCGCAGGAAACTACTCCATACAGTTCAACGGATTGACCGGAATGAACGATGCCACTATAGGTTGGGGCAACTGCAATGCCGATCCCCGCTATCCCGCGATAGAATTCCTGGGCGATACTACTGTGACGGGAAAGAAGAACCACATAGAGAACACGGTCGCAGACGAACCCACCAGCAACAATGCGGGAACCGTTTCCGTAACGGGTTCTCTTACAGTGGGCAACGCTTCGAAGCTGACCGTGATCTCGGACATCGAAGCGCTCGGTACCTTGGCAGCTTTGGAGAAGGACGATCAGGCAGCGGCCGGCAGCCTGTACGTGGAAGGGAACATCTTCCTCGGCATAGCGAAGGACGACATGTTCAGCGAATCGGCGTTGCTCGACCATTACGACAACCCCGCTGGCGCATACGCGTACTACGGCAAGGGATACACCGCACCCCAGCTCGCAGATTCAGCAGTCCTGGCAGGCAACGTCATCGTCTCTGACGACAGATACATCACCGCCGTTCCCAGCAGCACCATAGACGGAACGATAATCGAGGACATGGGATTCTTGGACATCTTCGGCGAGGATGCCTTATGGGTGACCGTATACGGCAGCGGCAGGTTCAGCATGGATGGGTTGATCCCGGTGTTCATCGATTGCAATGTAACGAAGATCATAGATGACAGCGGGAAGGAAGTGGCGAAGTACGACAACAAGAACAAGGTCGTCTACGACAGCGACTCTCTGGACCTCCGTGAGGTGGATTTCGTGCGTTTCGTCCTGGACTACAACATCTACGCTGTCATGATAAAGACCGACGCCTCGATCAAGGCGGTCTACATAGACGGCATACTCGCATACACCGGATTCATCGAGAACAAGTTCTACATGAGGAATGTCATCGCAGGAACCCACACAGTATCCGTCGAACCGGTGTCGGGATACAACGCGGACAATGCATACCTGTACGACGAGAACGGGACCATACTGCCGGGAATGGAGTTCACATTCGGCGGAGACGATTGTGTAGAGGTCGAGGGCTTGGGTGAGACCGTGATCTACAATGTCGCAGGCACCGAGGTGAATCCTGTTCCTCCGGAGCCGAGTCCGGAGCAGAAGTCCGAGTGGACGATCACGACCATACTGCTGTGCATCATCGTGCTCATCATTGCGTTCATGGCAGTGATAATAGTGCTCAGGCTCAACAGGAGCTGATGCGATAAATGCGGGGCTTACGCCCCCATCTTTTCTCTCAACAGGCTTCTGTCCCTTCCGGGAATCTGGCTCGAATCGATTCAGTATTTTAGAGTTTCTACAAAATGGATGTCGATCCATCCAATCTTAACACACATCTGGCCTGATAATTTTTCATAGTTATTTTATTTAATAATTATTGAAATTTTATGAATATTTTATATATTATAATATTGAAATACATAATTTGGTGGTAGGAATGTACAGTAATATTCTATTAGCTGTGGATGGGAGTGAACAGAACAAGGCTGCGGTGAGGGAGGCTGTCGCCCTCGCATCCAAGATGGGTTCCAAGATAACTGCGGTCTACGTCATGGTCGGGACCGAACTGAAGCCCAATGCATTCGGAGGAGATGTAAGCCTTTCCGAGAGGCAGGAGATAGCGGACAAAGCAGCGAAGGAGGCGTTCGATCTGGTAGAATCACTGGCAAGCGCCGAGGGCGTGGAGTGTACTGTTAAAGCATTGCCCGGAAAACCATGTGACGTGCTCAAGGACCTCTCGGGCGATTACGATCTGCTGATATGCGGATCCCTGGGGCGCACCGGTCTTTCCAAGCTCATGGGAAGTGTCTCGAAATCCGTCGTCCAATATGCGAAGTGCCCTGTTCTGGTAGTTCGTTGAAATCAAACTATGCGGCTCCGGCCGCATTTTTTTCATGTCAATCTTTTTGAATTCAATAATGTGAATTCTTTGTAACCGAGGTTACACTGTCAGACTGAACAGTAAGGAAAATGTGTACCGGTCCCGGGAAGATCCGGGACCGGCCGATATGAGTTGTTTGGGGTTTCAGTTGGAGTTCTCCGATTCCATTCCCTCGGATTCGAAGGATTGGCCGTAGACGAATGCGGTCGCCTCGACCTTCTCCCTGAAGACGGTCTTGCTGTCAGCGAATGTCCCTTCGGGCATGGGCTGGTTGACGACGATCTGGGGGTACGGGATCGGGATGTTCATCTCTGCAGCCATCCTGTAGATCTCCCTGTTGAGGGCCCTCTTGGCAGGATAGAAGTTGACCTCCTCACATTTTGCGAGGAAGAGGAGCGAGACATAGCTGTCCTCCATTCCCTGGACCCCTTTGTAATAGGGTCCGTCCACGATGTACGGGATCTTGTCCTTGATCCTGGGCATGTACTCTTTGATTTTGAGTTCGACGTTCTCGAGATTCTCGTCATAATAGATTCCAAGTTCGCATTTGACGACCGAAAGCTCCTGACTCTGGTTCACGACGGCCTTGATGTTGTTGTTGTTGATGTACTTGATGTTGCCGCCCTCGTCGATGATCTTGGTGGTACGGATTCCTATCTCCATGACCGATCCTCTCCATCCATCGATGACGATGAAGTCTCCGACTTTGTATTCTCCATCGAACACGATGAACATACCTGCGATGATATCGGCTATGAGCGACTGCGCACCCAATCCTATAATCAGTCCCAAGATTCCCGCGCTGACCAGCAATGCCTGCGTATCGACTCCCCAGGAGGAGAGGATCAGGATGATCGCGACGATGAACAGTGCGTACCTGGTAAAGCTGATGATAAGCCTCAGAGCGGTCTGGAAGTGGGTGTCCGCCTTGATGAATTTGTTTTTGATCAATTCCAGTCCGACGAACAGCAACAGGGCTACGAACAATATTTCGCATGTCTTGATTAAGGAAGGTATGTGGTGGTAGATCTCGTCTATCACATTGTTCCCGGTCGGATTGTCGTTGAATATCGACTCCGGGCCGAACAGTTCGTTATCGAAGATCACCGCTATGACGGTGATCACACCGAGAATACCGAGGATGACGAGGATCGCGCGATTCTCCCTCTGCTGGTCGGTGAGCTCCTTCTTTTCTTGCGTTTTCATTTCTTCTGTCATTTTATCAACTCAT
>JAEEGJ010009314.1_pt1 | contig 26394 bp, 23 predicted proteins | sample 8958761 | NCBI WGS metagenome assembly JAEEGJ01 (sample SAMN16246546, study PRJNA631951) | gut metagenome | biome: gut microbiome; feature: rumen; material: RS-attached | host: Bos | place: Iran: Karaj | collected 2018-10 | reverse complement strand
CTATTCCTATTTCATCATTCCTAAGATGGCCCAGACGGTTGACCCGACGATTCAGTCGCCTATCTTTAGGGCGGGCGTGGCTTTCCCCTTGGTCGCCCTCTTGCTGACCATCTTCGCCACCTCGGGCCTGAAGAAGGACATCAAGAAAGTGCGGTCCACCGATCGCATTCGTTGATGGGTTTTGATACCAATAAAAATGAAAGCCGACCCCTTTGCGGGGTCGGCTTTCTTTGTTTCAATATAGCCTGTTGCGGTCGAGTTGGAAGATCTCCATGTCCTTGAAGGTCTTCCCGTCAATCACCATCCGGATGAAGGTGATCTGCTTGTGGAAGCCCGAATTGCCTGCTGCCCCGGGGTTGACGTGGAGCAGGTTGAGCTTCTTGTCGTAAATGACCTTCAGGATGTGTGAATGGCCGCAGATGTAAAGGTTGGGCTTCTTCTCCTCAAGGATATGTTTCACCTCGGGCATGTAACGGCCGGGATAACCGCCGATGTGGGTCATGTAGACATCGACATCCTCGACGTGGAAAAACAGGTCCTCGGGATATTGCATCCGCACCACATGGTCGTCGACGTTGCCATGGACGGCGCGCAGGGGCTTGAAGGCAGCCAAGGCCTCGGCCGTCTCGATGTTGCCGATGTCGCCCGCATGCCACAACTCATCAACATCCTTGAAGAAGTCGAATAGCTGCGGAATGAGGGTGCAGTGTGTATCCGAAAGTATGCCTATTCTCTTCACTTGAGATTGATCATGAAGCCAATAGCCAAGACCTCCTTGAACTGTACCTTCGAGCCTTCAATCTTCACGCCTGCCTCGTCGTAAAACGGAATGTCGTAGTCGTAGATGAGATGCGTGGCAAGGTTGGCGTTGAGCCATGAGTTGACTTTCAACACGAGCATGTTCTGCCAGTCGACGTCGATGCGCTCGGGGTGGTTGAGGTAGTTGGAGAAGAGCTCGAGTTTCGAGTTGAAGTCTATGTTTTTGGCCAGGGGATACTGGAACTTGGCTACGGCGCGGGCACCAAATTCATAGCGAACCTTGGCGTTTTTGGCATGTTGGGTAGTGTCGTTTGCATCCAACGAGTTGACGCCGAAGGCGCCGATGGAGGCCAGATAGTCGTCGTTGACGATGGTCACGCGGCCGGTGACGGGCGAGAAGTAGAGTGAGAAATACTTGTTGGGCACCCATTCCACACCAAGACCCAAGCTAATGTAGGCAGGGGCAAGGAATTTGGAGATGTATTGGGTGGAATCCTTTGTGTAGTCGAAGCCGTAAGCAAACTGTGAGCGGAAGGCCAACTCCGCGGCATAGTTGAGGTGCTCGGTGGCTTTATATCCAGCCAAAGAGGTGAACTCGATCTTGTCGTCGGTCTTGATGGGCTTGCGTTTGAAATCGAAATAGCTGTAACCCAAGGAGGTGTTCAGGGTATTGTCCCACTTGAAATTGTTTTTCTTGTAGCGGAGCTCATAGTTGAAGATGCCCTGCCCGGCTACGGTGTTCTGTCCGCCAGCCGCCCAGTTGGTGTAGGAGCTTTGGCCGAAGTTGAGGCCGATGTTGCCTTTGTGGGTCCAGCCTTCAGGTTGCTCTTCTTGTTTTTCTTGTGCGAAAGAAACGATGGCAAAAGCTAATGCCAATGCGGTAAGTAATACTTTTTTCATATGAGTTTGGTTTTTATGACTGATCAGAATCCTTTGCCTTTCCACTTGATGGTCTTATAGGTTATATCGCCATGTGGGTTAAAGTCGAGATACTTGAGGTCGCGGCCTTCCTTGGGAAGGATGATGAAGGTTTCGGGGTCGTCGTTGACGATTGCCATCACCTTTTTGACCATTTGGGGACTAGGGGAGAGGGTGCCTTTATTGACGTCGTATTCGTAGAATGCCAAGGCGCACTCGGCAAATATCTCGCCATCATCCTCGATGCTGATGCCAAAGAGTTTGTTGCCGCTGGGGAGGTTCCAATAGGCAGCGTTGAGGATGTGTTTTCGCACTATGGTGTCGCCTTTTCTAAAGTTGGCGTCCACTTGAGCAATCATTGTGTCGGCGGTAGAAATTTCAATATAGCCGTTCCTGGGGGCGAGGTCGACTTTGAAATCCCTAAAAAAGTTCTCATACACCTCGATTTTGTTGGCTTTGCCGGTTTTCTTGAACTTGTTGAAGGCATCCACGTACTGGCCCGGGAACTGCTTGCCCCATGCCGTGAAGAGTTTCTCGATGGTGGTGGTCTGTGATGCAGACACGGTGATGGTCTTCTGCCAATTTTCCCTAAATTCTTCGGCATCCTGTGCCTTGGCAGTGTATCCTAAAACAACCGCCACAATTGCTAAAAGTACTAATTTCTTCATTTTATTGATTTTTAAATGTCTATTGTTTATCCAAATCCTTAATTATCAATTGTCAATTATCAATTGTCAACTAATAACTGTTTCCATCCTGAAAATTATGCGCTCCAATGCTAAACGTGATGTCCTGCATATTGCTGCTGCGCACATATTTTCCGTTCTTTTCTGCAGGAAGCCAAACGGTCTCTTCAAGAAGGCGGACAGCCTCGTTGTCGCAACCTCCGCCCACCGAGTTGACGACGACGATGTTCGACACGCTGCCATCGGTCTCCACCACGAAGCTCAGGCGTACCGTGCCTTGGATTTCACGTTCCTTGGCCTCGGCGGGAAACTGCATGTTGTTGACGATGTATTGGCCCATGTTGCCACCATCGGCAAAATAGGGTCGGGCCACCTCTTCGAGTTGGCGATACTCGTATACTTTATAAGAGGTGTCGGCTTCCAAACCCAGCGGTACAACGGGGCGCTCGTGGCGTTTCCAATAGCGTTTGTAACTCCTTGCGCTGAAGTCGATTTCATACTCGTAGTCGTAATCCATGGGAATGCCGATGTTGGTGGCGGGCTTCCATAGGATGGTCTTCACCAGATGCATGGCGATAGGGGAGGCCGCCTCGCTGAAGCTCGATTTGATGGTGTAGTTGTTGGCCACCCCCTGTGCGTCAATGTGCATGCCGACGACGACTTTACCGCTGTTGCCCTGTTCAAGGTCGGCTTCGGGATAGACCATTGTTTTAGTTATGTAGTCCTTGGTCACCTCGTGGCCTGCGATGGGTTGAGGTGCCGTGATTTGTGCAGTCAGACTCATTCCTGAAATGAGGATGAGCGTAGCGAAAAGGAGTCTTGCTTTCATGTCGTTAGTGTTTTGATAATGCAAAAATAGCAAATCTTTGGCAAAAATCTTTAATTTTGCCGAAAATTTGATTCCATGGAAGACAACTACAAGAACAATATGGTGTTCGGGATTCATCCCGTGTTGGAGCTGATCCGCTCGCAGAAAGAGATAGAGAAGGTTTACATCCAAGGCGGTGTGCGCTCGCCCGAGATTGCTGAGATCGCCAACACCTGCCGCGCCAACGGCGTCCCCGTGCAGTTTGTGCCCATCGAGAAGATGAATCGCCTGACGCGCAAGAACCACCAAGGCGTGGTTGCCTTCATCTGCCCGATAGAATACCAACCTCTCGAAAAGGTCGTGCAGATGGTCTTTGAGGACGGCCGTGACCCCTTCGTCCTGATGCTCGACCGTGTGACCGACGTGCGCAACTTCGGCGCCATCGCCCGCACGGCCTACGCCGCTGGCGTGGATGCCATCGTCATCCCCAACCATGGCTCTGCTTCCATCAACGGCGATGCCATGAAGACCTCGGCAGGGGCCTTGTCCTTGATCAACGTTTGCCGCGTGGAGAACCTGAAGGACGCCATCGATTTCCTGAAAGCCAGCGGTCTGCGCGTGGTGGGTTTCACCGAGAAGGCACACGAGAGCCTATGGAAATCCGACCTCAGGGGTCCGCTCTGTGTGATGATGGGCTCGGAGGAGGACGGCATCAGTCCCGCCTACCTCAAGCGCCTCGATGGCCATCTGATGATCCCCATGCCCGGGGACATCGATTCATTGAATGTATCCGTTGCCACGGGGGTGGTTTGTTTTGAGGTGGTGCGGCAACGGATGGGATAAAAATAGATTTAAAACGGAAAAATTTTGATTTAAATATTGACTTTTCTGTTTTAATGATTATATTTGCAGCGTAAAACAAAAACTGAATGCCATGAAAAGACATCTACGCTTTCTGTTGACGCTGTCGTTGCTGGCCATTTCCATTGCTGTTTCGGCTCAGGTGACCATCAAGGTGGAGGAACTCTCGAAACCAGAGAAACTATTGCCTCTTTGGAAGGTTGAACCCAAAGGGAACACGCTTTCCATCAATGTGGATGCCGACAGTTTGGTTCTCTGGTATGGAGCACATCCTTTCTTTTATGGAATGTATGAGGCTTACGCAGACCATCGCCCGTTTGTGCTTTCGCCTGATATGGTATGGATGCTCATCAGCCAAGGATTTTCGCATCACATCAATGCCAATCCGGAGAAATACCGCGACAGAATGGTTGATTTTCAAGGGAAGAAGTCGTTGGTGGTGGAAAGCGACAAGCCGCTTGAAGAGGCGGAGTGGGAAAGGTTGATTCCAAAGTTTGCCAAGGAAATCAAGAAGAACACCAAGGGGACGATTGCCGAAACCATCATCGCGGATTTCTCAACTACTACGAGCTATGAACAAATTGCCTCCGAGATCACCTTGATGGAGACGACAAAGGCTTATTTTGAATTTGTGGTGATGTATGCGGCTTGTGGCATTCCTGAAGTGACTTTGTTGGGGACCACGGAGGATTGGCAAAAGGTGTATGATAAAACGATGCAGTTGCGCTCCTTCGATTTGGATTGGTGGATAGATGAATTGGCACCTATTCTCAAGCAGTTCATCAAGTCCTCGAAAGGCTATGCCGATACCAAGTTCTGGCGGAGTATGTTCAAGTGGCATACGCAGAAAGAATATGGTGCACCCAACATCATCGACGGCTGGATTGTCAAGTTTTTCCCTTATGATAAAGATGGTAAACGCTTCGATTTGAAGACGCTGACCCGCGACTCCAGCCTGCCTGATGAGATGGCGGAGGTTGATGTGCGTTTCGTCGAAATCTTCGAAGACGGATCAAGTACGGAGACGACGATTGAATTGTATGGAGGATTCGTGGGCCTCGCACAGAACCCTGAGAATTACGCCTTGACGCCAAAGATAGGTTGGAAGGTGATGAAGAAGGATGATACCTCCACGATAGAAAGGATGAAGGACCTTATGGAATTTGGGTTGGAACTGAAAGTCAAGGAAGTTCCGGAAGTGTTGAAAGAATTGGATGTCATCCCGTCATTGACGCTTTATTTCAAGGAGGGCGTTCGTTTTCCGGAATGGATGAAGGAGGTGAGAATCGGCCATTTGAATGTTTTTGGAGAGATTTCGAAAGAAGAACAAAAAAAGCTTTTGGAGTGGTGTTCTTCTTCAATGATTAGGGTGAATGATGTTTTGTATGATAGAAGCGGAGACAAAATGGATGTGCATATCTTCAACCATAAGGTAGGCTCTGCCTTGGATGGCATTGATTCAATAGGCGTGCTTCGGATTGACAACCAGAAAACACGTCCTTTTAGACGTCTGTTTTCCTACAATGATGGATGGGTGACGGTAAAAGATGTGAAGATACCAGACGACGTGACGAAGCACGTGGATACCATTATTCTTAAAAACAAGGCGCCACGACGGATGAAACAGCTTCAGAATCAGTTCCCCAATACGGTCATTTTATATGATTACGAGGTGCGGTTTGGGGAACAGTGGATGGGAACAGACTCGCAAAGCACGTATGGATTGTTTTTGGGTAGAAATGGCAGGACCGTAAACTATGGAGGAAACGCGAAAGGCAATACGGTAGACTCGGAAAAACTGATGGAAAACCTTCCGTCGCGTCAGCCGGTGCCGCAATTGCTGGAGGAAAAACGAAAATAAATAGAGACGTAGCGCGCTACGTCTCTACAATTCATCACGGCGTATAGAATTCATCATCCTTCCAATTCGCCACATTGTTTTCGATATAGGTCGCCACGCGGTTTAATTCCGGAGTGTCGCGGATGATGTGGTCGTGGAAACGGGGTTGCCAGGAAAAATCGAGGGTGTTTTCGTTGGCATAATGGGTTACCGCTCGTTTCAAACCTCCTATGACTACCGATAATGGTCCTTTTCGATGCGAGATTTCTTGCATGGTTTCATTTACGGTATCAGACAACCATCGGCTGGGTGTTTCCGTTGTAGAGACGGTGTGCACACCGTCTCTACCTGCTGAAATGATGACAATTGCACGCAAATGATTCGGCATTATCGTCCACAATGGAATTTCCGCATACGGATAATGCGATGATACATTATTGAATTGTTCATCAGCGTATTTCCCGATGTCAGACAACACCATTTCCCCATCTACAATTTTGCCGAAATAGTGTTCACGGTCTTTCGTGCAGATGGTGATGAAATAGGATTCGCCGTCATAATCATGCCATGATGCACGGGCAGATTCTATTCTATATTTGTGTTGGAATTTGTCGTCTGACATTGATCATCGTGTTAGGGTGTAGAGACGGTGTGCACACCGTCTCTACCAGGGTGAATGTATTATTTCAAATATTTATCCAACCAATTATAGAACCTGCGTTGCCACAGCACGCCGTTCTGCGGTTTCAAAACCCAATGGTTCTCATCGGGGAAATAAAGGAATTCGGCATCGAGGCCGCGCAGGATGGCAGCGTTGTATGCCTGCATGCCCTGCGTGAAGCAGATGCGGTAGTCGAGGCCGCCGTGGATGACGAGGATGGGCGCGGTCCATTTGTCGACAAAGAGGTGGGGCGAGTTGGCGTAGGTCTTGCGCACGGTGGGGTTGTTCCAGTCCCAGAAGGGGCCGCCGAGGTCCCAGTTGACGAACCACATCTCTTCTGTCTCGAGGTATTGTGCCTCCAGGTTGAACATGCCGTCGTGGGCGATGAGGGCCTTGAAGCGGCCGTCATGGTGACCCGCCAGCCAATACACGCTGAAGCCGCCGAAGCTGGCTCCCACGGCACCAAGGCGGTTCTCGTCGATGTAAGGCTCTTTTTTCAGTTCGTCGATGGCGCTGAGGTAGTCCTTCATGCACTGTCCGCCGTAGTCGCCGCTGATTTCCTCAAGCCATTCCTGACCGAAGCCGGGCAGACCGCGACGGTTGGGGGCGACGATGATGTAGTCGTTGGCGGCCATCATCTGGAAGTTCCAACGGTAGCTCCAGAACTGGCTCACGGTGCTTTGCGGACCGCCCTCGCAGTAGAGCAGGGCGGGGTATTGCTTGGTGCTGTCGAAATGCGGGGGATAGATGACCCACGTCAGCATGTCCTTGCCGTCGGTGGTCTTCACCCAGCGCTCTTTGACTTCACCCATGGTGAGTTGGGCAAAGATCTTGTCGTTGACGGTGGTAATCTGTGTGGCCTCGCCCGTGGTGGGGTCGACGCTGAAGAGCTCGGTCGGGTGGCTCATCGACTGACGGCCGGCAATCAGCTTGTCGTCGTTGAAGTGCACCGAGACGTAGTTGTGCACGCCTTCCGTTAGTTTCTTGATTTCGCCGTTTTCGAGGGTGAGGGCGTAAAGTTGGTCGGTGGCATAGGCATCGCTGATGAAGTAGAGGGTCTTGCTGTCGTCGGCCCAGCTGAAGCCTGTGCAGCACTGGTCGAAGCGGGCCGAGTAGTCGGTCTTCTCGCCGGTCTCGAGGTTCATCACGAAGAGGCGTTGTTTGTCGCTTTCATAGCCATCGCGTTCCATGCTCTCCCAGGCCATGTATTTGCCGTCGGGCGAGATGACGGGGTTGAGGTCGTAGCCCATCATGCCTTCGGTGAGGTTCTTGCACTCGCCGCTCTGGATGATGTATTGGTAGATGTCGGTGTTGGTGGAGAGGGCGTAGTCCTTGCCCACCTTCTTGCGGCAACAGTACACGAAGCTCTTACCATCGGGCAGCCACTGCACTTGTTCCATGCCACCAAAGGGGCGTACGGGGGCTTCCCATTGCTCGTCCTTCATGGCATCGAAGGCGTTCTCGATCTTACCGCTGCTGAAGTTACCCACGAAGAGGTGGCCGTAGGTGTCGACCCAGTGGTCCCAGTGGCGGTACATCAAGTCGTTGTTGATGCGGCCCGAGGACTTGTCGAGGTCGGGATAGATGTCGGCCACGGTCTCTTTCAGCTTCACTTCCTTGGTGAAGAGCACCTGGGCGCAGTCGGGCGAATAGAGGAAGCCGTTGATGTCGTCGGGTTCGCTGGAGACGCATTGCAGGCCGGTGCCGTCGGGATTCACTTCCCAAAGTTGCATGACATCGTCTTTCGGGGCGAGGAAGCCGATCTTCTTTCCGTCGGGACGCCATTGCGGGCTGTATTGGCTGTCGTTGCTGACGACCAGCACCTTATTGTCGCTGCCGTCGGCATTCATGATATACAAGGTGGAGCCGCTACGGTTTTCGGGCACGCTGTAGTAGGTCACGGCATAGACGATTTTCTGATGGTCGGGCGAGATGCTGTATTCACCGATGCGGCCCATGGCCCACAGCACTTCGGGCGTCATGATGTCCGACTGCAAGGTGAGCTCCGTCGGGCCGATTTTGTCTTGGGCTTTTGACGCATTTGCATCATTGCCAACGGGAGCTTTAAGATTGTTTTGAGTCCCGTTTTCTTTGGGTGACTGTGTGTTACATGACACGATAGAACAGGTGATCATGGCTAACAGGAAAAGTTTGGTTTTTCTCATATTGATAAGGTTTTGAATTTGGCCGTAAAATTACAAAATAATGACTTATGCCAAGATTTTTTTCATAATTCCTTTGCCATTTCCCTGAAATACACTACTTTTGCACCTTCATTTCGTTCTTTTTGAGTCGAATCTTGAATTTTAAATATTTGAATTTTAAATCATTAAATCTGAAAATACTATGTTAAGTCAAGATGTAAAGATTGGAAGCGCTGTCCGTCTGGATGGAAAGATTTATTTCTGCATTGACTTCCAACATGTTAAGCCTGGCAAGGGCAACACTATCATGCGTATCAAACTGAAGGACGTGTTGAGCGGCAACGTGCTTGAAAAGCGTTTCGACATCGGCGTAAAGCTGGAGGATGTCCGCGTTGAGCACCGTCCCTATCAGTACCTTTACAAGGAAGCTGAGGACTATATCTTCATGCACACTGAGACCTACGAACAGATCCCGATCGCCGGCGACAACATCACTGGCGTGAAGTTCATGAAGGAAAACGATATTGTTGACGTCGTCGTCGACGCTAGCACCGAGACCATCCTCTTTGCCGAAATGCCGGTGAAGACCGTGCTACAGGTGACTTACACCGAGCCTGGCGAGAAGGGCAACACCGCCACCAACGCTCTGAAGGAAGCCACCGTTGAGACGGGTGCCATGGTCCGCGTTCCGCTGTTCATCAACACCGACGACTACATTCGCGTCGACACCCGCACGGGCGAGTACTGCGAGCGTGTGAAGATGTGATTATAAGCATCTCAAATAATTAAGCGCAGAGTCATTGACTTTGCGCTTTTTTTGTATTTTTGCGTTTCATTTTATAATCTCATTTCGATGAAAATCAAGAAGACTACCCTTAAAGCTATCGCGGAACTCATTGACGCTAAATACGTTGGTCCTGCCAACTTCCCCATCACGGGACTGAATGAAATCCACAAGGTGGAGGCGGGCGACATCACCTTTGTCGACCACCCGAAATACTACGCCAAGGCGCTCAACTCGGCGGCGACAGTGGTTCTTATTAATAAGGAAGTGGTTTGCCCTGAAGGCAAGGCTTTGCTCCTGCATGACGACCCGTTCGACGCCTTCATGCGTATCATGCGGCATTTCCGCCCCTTCGAGCCACAGACGCAGCCCATCAGCGACTCGGCCGAGATAGGGGAGGGAACGCTCATTATGCCGGGCTCGTTCGTGGGACACCACACCGTCATCGGCAAGAACTGCCTCATCCATCCCAATGTGACCATTTACGATCACTGCGTGATTGGCGACAACGTCATCATCCACTCGGGCAGCGTCATCGGAGCGGACGGCTATTACTTCCAGCGCCGTAACGAAGGCTTCAAGAAGTTCGAGTCGTTTGGTCGTGTGGTCATCGCCGACGATGTTGAGATCGGTGCCCTGTGTAGCATCGACCGCGGCGTCACCTCCGACACCATCATCGAGAGCGGGACCAAGTTGGACAACCACTGCCAAATCGGCCACGACAGCTACATCGGCCACAACTGCCTCATCGGCGCTCATGCCGCCATCGCAGGCGTGACGCGCATCGAGGACGATGTCATCCTCTGGGGTCGTGTGTGTATCAACAAGGACTTGGTCATCGGAACGGGTGCCGTCGTCTTGGCTACCTCGGCCGTCGACAAGAACATCGAGCCGGGCAAGGCGGTCTTCGGTGTGCCTGCACAGGAGGTACGGAAGCAATGGCGCGAACAGGCAGCCTTGCGCCAATTACCTGAATTTTTGAAAGAATACTATAAAACCCATCAATCATAACGATGGCCTTTGGCAGATGGCTTATGGCCTGCTTTGACCGAAAGGCAGGCCATAGTCATAAGCCATAGTCAAAAACACAACCATGAAAAGAATAACTCTACTTTTAGCACTCCTCCTCGTGGGCATAATGGCCTTTGCCCAGAACATGAAGACCTACCAATATGCCGAGCGCGACACCTTGAAACTTAATTTGGATTTCTATACGCCTGCCCAAGTGCATGACAGCACGATTTGTGTGGTGTATGTCTTCGGCGGCGGCTTTATCGGTGGCCATCGCGACGGCGAGTTTGAAAAGGCTTATTTCAAGCAATTGGTGGACGAAGGCTTCCAAGTGGCTGCCATCGACTACCGCTTGGGCTTGAAAGGTGCCAAAAACCTCAGTGTTTTCAACTCCGATCCCTTGAAGGATGCCGTCAACATGGCGGCGGAAGATGCCATCTCGGCCATCGCCTATTTGCTTGAACATGCCAAGGAACTGAAGGTGAACAAGGACTATATTGTGATGGTTGGCTCCAGCGCGGGTGCCATCACCTCGTTGCAGGTGGACTATGTCCTTTGCAATGGCTTCTTGAATTATGACATCCTGCCTAAGGACTTCCGTCTGGCAGGTGTGGTGTCGTACTCCGGCGCCATCTTCTCCAAGGAAGGTAAGGTGAAATACCGCAACCATGCGCCTGCCCCGACCATGTTCTATCACGGCACTTCCGACAAACTAGTGCCCTACAAGCAACTCAAGTTCTTCAATACCGGTTTCTTCGGTACCGATGCCTTGGTGAAACGCTTCGTGGAGTTCGGCTATCCTTATTTTGCCCGCCGTTTTGAAGGCTATGGCCACAGCGTGGCAGCTGGTGGCCCGATGACCGTCGACGACCTCGTGTGGTTCTGCCGTCATTTTGTGCTTCAGAAGGAGCGCATCCAGGTGGACGGCACCTATCAAAACCTCGACCCTCAAACCATGCCGGCATTCGACTTATACACTCCGGGGGATTTGTATAAGTGATTGTATTTGAGTTCTTAACTACAAGAAATGAACAAACTACGGCTTTCTATTTTTGTGCTGTTGGTCTTCAGCGTGATCGGTGCCAAGGCGCAAAACAAATGGCATTATAATTTTGGACTTGGTGCATCGCTCAATACAGGCAACGTCAACAACTGCAACCTCAGCAACGATGGCGCCATCGAACGCAACGACAGCCTGATTGCTTTTGATGCCCACTACAAGCTGTTCTACAGCTCCCTCATCGACAGGAATGCCGCCGATCAGCAATGGAAGGAGACCAATTTCGAGGTCAACGGCGGCGTCAAGATGGACCTGTACCAGTATGGCAAGTATTCTCCGTTTTTGGCTTGTGAGATGCTGACCAACAAATACAAGGGCTATGACCTCAGACTGAGTGGACTCGTTGGAATGAAATACCGCATCTACACCGTTCCTGGGTTCTGCGACTACTCCATCAGTGCGGCTTTCGTTTACGATTGGACCGACTTCACTGACGAGACACACCTTCTCAACAACAACTACCGCATCTCAATCCGTCCTAAAATCAAGCAAAGACTGACCGAGAACCTCACCTTGTTGCATACCACGTTCTACCAGCCTTCGGTGCTCGATTTCAAAGATTACATCATCATGAGCTCCACCAAGCTGCAAACCCAAATCACGCGCAAGGTCTTCATCGACATTGCTTTCTCCTACGAGTATCGCAGCCGGGTCCCTGCCGAAAACTATAAGAAACACGACTTCCTGTCGGAGGTCTCAATTAGGTTTAAGTATTAAGTACATGGGCGTCTCGCAGTCTCGCAGCCCCGAAGTCTCGAAGTCAAAAAACAGCATTATTAGAGAGAAAAGTTATATAATAAACTCAAAAATGAAAAAACTGATGATTTGCATTGGAATGGCTGCCGCTTTGGTGGGTTGTGCCCCTAAAGAGGAGCAACAAAAACCCGCTGAACAGCCCCAGCCCAAAGAGGAATTCAAGTATCTGGTGGACGAGTTCGCCGACTTGAGAATCATGCGTTACCAGATTCCGGAATGGGATCAGTTGACGCTGCAACAAAAGAGTTACATCTATTATCTCGGTGAGGCGGCCAAATGCGGTCGCGACATCCTTGCCGACCAGAACTTCAAGTACAACCTGGTGGTGCGTAAGACCATCGAGGCCGTGCTGAACTCGTATCAAGGTGACCGTGAGAGTGCTGATTTCCAGAATTTCGTGGTCTATGCTAAGCGGGTGTTCTTCAGCAACGGCATCCATCACCATTATGCCGAGGACAAGTTCTTCCCTGAGGTCAGCGAGGCCTATTTCGCCGATTTGGTGAAAGGTAGTGACGCCAGCCTGCTCCCGCTTAACGAGGGTGAGACCGTCGACGACTTCATCGCCTTCTTGACGCCGGTGGTCTTCGACAAGGAACTCTACAAGATGCGCCGCAGCAGCGAGGACGACATCATCGTCAACTCGGCCGTGAACTTCTATGAAGGCGCCATCCGTAAAGGTGATGTGGAGGCCTTCTACAACAAGATGCGCAAGCCCAACGACGAAACTCCGATTAGCTACGGACTCAACTCCAAGCTGGTGAAGAAAGACGGTAAGATCTATGAAGACGTCTACAAGGCTGACGGTCTGTATGGCGAAGCCATCCAAGCCATCATCGGTTGGCTGCAGAAGGCCAACGAGGTGGCGGAGAACGACAGCCAACGCAACTACACGCAGAAGCTCATCGACTACTACACTACGGGCGACCTGAAGACCTGGGACGAATACAATATCGCTTGGGTGCAGGACTCCGTCTCGCACATCGACTTTGTGAACGGCTTCATCGAAGACTATGGTGACCCGATGGGCATGAAGGCCACTTGGGAGGCCGTCGTCGACTTTAAGGATCTTGAGGCTACCGTGCGTTCCAACATCATCAGCGAGAATGCCCAGTGGTTTGAGGACCATTCGCCCGTTGACCCGCGCTTCAAGAAAGAGGAGTGCAAGGGTGTGTCGGCCAAGAGCATCATCGTCACCACGCTGGCTGGCGACTGCTTCCCTTCGCCTCCGATTGGCATCAACCTGCCCAATGCCGACTGGATCCGCAAGGAATATGGCTCCAAGTCGGTGACCATCACCAACCTGATGGAAGCCTACGACAAGGCCGCCGATGAATGCCCGAGGAGCGCCCTCAAGGAGTTTGCTTACTCGCAAGAAGAGGTCGACCTCTGCAAGAAATACGGCTCCGATGCTGATGTAGTGCATACCAACCTGCATGAGTGCTTAGGCCACGGCTCAGGCAAGCTGTTGCCTGGCACACAGCCTGGTGCATTGAAGGAGTTCAGCTCGACGCTTGAGGAAGCCCGTGCCGACCTCTTCGGCCTGTACTATCTGGCAGAGCCGAGGATGGTGGAGCTGGGTGTGATGCCCGACGCCGAAGCCTATAAGGCTGAGTACTGCTCCTATATCCGCAACGGCATGATGTCGCAGCTGGCTCGTGTGGAGCTGGGCAAGGACGTCACCGAGGCGCACATGCAGAACCGCAAACTCATCTCCGAGTGGTGCTACGAGCACGGCAAGGACGCCAACGTCATCGAGAAGAAGGTGGAGAACGGCAAGACCTACTTCGTCATCAACGATTTCGAGGCTTTACGTGGCTTGTTTGGCGAGCTGTTGGCCGAGATCCAGCGCATCAAGAGCGAAGGCGACTATGCCGCAGGCAAGGCCATCGTGGAAAAGTATGCTGTGAAGGTCGATCCCGAGCTGCACAAGGAAGTCAAGGAACGTTACAATGCCTTGGGTCTGAAACCCTACGGTGGTTTCATCAATCCCGAGATTGTCCCCGTCATGGAAAACGGCCAGGTGGTGGATTACAAGGTCGAGTATCCTTCCGATTTCGTGGCGCAACACCTGAAATATGGCAAGGAGTATAGCTTCTTGAAGGCCAAGCACTAATTCCAAAAGAACAAATGCAAAGGGTCCTCGACATCGTGATGTCGGGGACTTTTTTTGTTGATCAAGTTTTTTTCCTATCTTTACCGCCACAAAAATAGATCACCATGAAGAAATTCTTTACCAGTTTATTAGCCCTATTGGGACTGGCCGCCTGTGGCCAACAAGGTTATGAAAACGCCGATGTCAACGGCTTCGCGGAGCAGATGGCCGACCCCGATGTCGTATTGCTCGATGTGAGAACCGCCAAGGAATATGACGAAGGTCATCTCCAGAAGGCCATCAACATTGATGTCACGCAAGATGGTTTTGTCGAGAAAGCGAAGTCGATGCTGCCAGTTGACAAAACGATCGCCGTGTATTGCCGCAGTGGTAAACGCTCGGCCCTTGCCGCAGGTGGGCTTACCAAGGAAGGCTACAAGGTCGTCAACCTTAAAGGCGGTATCATCGCTTGGAAAGAGGCGGGAATGCCTGTCGTGACCGAGAGCCCCATTGAGGATGACATCTATGAGGTCGACACCTTCACTACCAAGAGCGGCAAGACGGTCAAGTTCCACGCTTTGGTTCATGCCTCCATGCGCATCGAATACGACGGCAAGGAGATACAAATCGATCCCGTGACGAAACTAGGGGAGAAGACCATCGACTACGCTGCGATGCCCAAGGCAGATTACCTCTTTATCACCCATGAGCACCACGACCATTTCGACACGACCGCCATCAAAGTGTTGACGGGCGATAACACTCAGCTGATCACCAACCAACGTTGTGCCGAGATGCTCGGCTATGGCACGGTGATGGCCAACGGCGACAGGCTGCAATTGGCACCCGATATCACCCTTGAGGCTGTCCCCGCCTACAACACCACCGAGGGGCATCAGCAGTTCCACCCCAAGGGAAGGGACAACGGCTTCATCCTCACCCTTGACGGGTTGAGAATCTACATCGCCGGCGACACCGAAGACATACCCGAAATGGCCGAAATCAAAGACATTGATGTCGCCTTCATGCCTTGCAACCAGCCTTACACCATGACAGTCGAGCAACTCGTTAACGCGGCAAGGATAGTCAAGCCGAAAGTGCTGTTCCCTTACCATTACGGACAGACTGACGTCAGCGGCATCCCGTCACAGCTTGAAAACGATGGGGTAGAGGTGAGGATTAGGCACTACGAATGATTGGTATTTGGCCGTCAGCTATCAGCTATCAGCCGTCAGCATCAGTGCTACCAAGCTGATAGCTGATGGCTGATAGCTGACAGCTAAGATTTCCTTCCATTTTTAATCGCTGCAACCAAACCATCGCTAATATTGTTCCCGATCTGGCGGCAGACGTCTTGGCTCCAGCGTTGCGCCATCGCAATGCGTGAGGCTTGGTCGTCCATGCCTTGCAGCATGGCATAGATGTAACCGGCGTTGAAATTGTCGCCCGCTCCGACTGTGCTGACGGTCTCAACGGCCTGTACGGGATAGGTCTCGCAGCCGTCAGGCGAATATACACGTATCGAGCGAGGTCCATCGGTCAGTATCAACGTGCGGCAATGACGGCTCACTTTTTCATAGATGGCGTCGCCATCATGCAGGCCAAGCATGTAGTCGAAATCCTCCATCGAACCACGCACAATGTTCGCCAGGCTCATGTTTTCCACGATATTAGGCATGACTTCCGGCAAGTCGACGATGTGGTTTTTGCGGAAGTTCACATCATAATAGAGCCATGCACTTGCTTCGTGTGCGGCACGCAACAAACTGCCCACGACAGGACGTATGGCTGGGTTGATGGCGAAGAACGAACCGAAGAGCACCACGTCATCCTTGCCAATTTGAGGCAGTTTGCCATCCAGCAATACAGACGCATGATCCTTATAAAACAGGTATTGCGCGTCGTTGTGCTCGTCCAAGAAAGCCAGTGTGATATACGACTTGGCCTTCTCGTGGCGGCAGACATATTCCGCCGACACGCCATTGTCGGTCAGGAAGCGGCAAATAATGTCGCCCACATGGTCGCCACCCACTTCGGTCATCATGGCGCAGGGCACGCCGGCCCGTCCGAGCGACACGATGCTGTTGAAGGTCGAGCCGCCAGGAACGGCTTTCTGTGGTTGGTCGTTCTTGAACAGGATATCCAACACGGTCTCGCCTATGCCTATTACGCGTTTTTGGGTCATGCTATTCATGTCTTTTTTTTCTTTCGTATGGCTGCAAAGATACAAAAAATGCCGTTTTTCTACTGTGGGTTAATGAATATAGGTTTTTCGAGAATATTTCGTATTTTTGGCCTCTGAAAGTACATCAAAAACAAAGCAAATAATCAACATTTAAAACAAAACCACTATGCAACGCGTATTTGACTTCTTGAAAGCTTGTGGCACTTACTACCTTGCCACGGTCGAAGGCGACCAGCCCAGGGTCAGGCCTTTTGGAACCATCAACCTCTTTGAAAACAAGCTCTACATCCAAACCGGCCATGTCAAACCCATAGCCCACCAAATCGAAGCCAATCCCAAAGTGGAGTTGTGCGCCTTCAACGGCAAGGAATGGATAAGGGTGAGTGGCGTTTTGGTGGAAGACCCGAGAGTCGAGGCCAAGAAATCCATGCTGGATTCTTATCCCGAGTTGAGAGCCATGTACGACGAGAACGATGGCAATACCGCGGTCTATTACATCAAAGAAGGTAAGGCGACCATCAGTTCTTTCACCACGCAACCTGAAGAGATTACGCTCTGATGCCTCTGCCTATCTTCAAGCAAAATACCAACAAGGTCTGTTACATGATCCTGCCCGAAGGAATCAAGGGCGAATTGTGTGATGGACTAAAAGAGCTGTCTGAAAAACACGGCATCTCCATTGTCCTAATAGAAGATGTCAACTGGAACGACGACTTGACACCGTGGCCTGCTGTAGGCGTATTCAAGAAAGCGAAGCCCTTTGGAGGAAAGGCGGCAGCTTTCCTCGACAAGCTGACCCATGAGATTATCCCTGAAGCAGAAAGGAATATGGGCATAGAGGATGCGGAGAGAACCCTCTTGGGTGTTTCGTTATCGGGTTTGTTTGCGGTATGGTCGGCTTTCAATACCGATGCGTTTACCAACATCATCAGCCTATCAGGTTCGCTGTGGTACGACGGCTTCGTCGAGTGGATAAAGGAACAAACGCCATCGTCTCAATTGAAGAAAATCTGCATGCTGTTAGGCGTAAAAGAGAAGAATGCCAAAGAAAAACGGATGTCGACGGTGGAGGAGAGGAGCCTTGCTGCTGCCGACATCTTGAAGGAAAAAAGCCAAGCTACCGTTACATTTGAACTCGTCGAAGGAACACACTTCTCGCCTATTCTACCGAGGATGGAACGAGCAATGATGACTTTAGAAGTAAAGAAATGGGAGAGAAGATCTAAATAAAAAACCGATATAACTCGTTGTTATATCGGTTTTTGCGGAGAGAAAGGGATTCGAACCCTTGGAACGCAAAGCGTTCAACGGTTTTCGAGACCGCCCCGATCGACCACTCCGGCATCTCTCCTTACTGCTTTGCGGCAGGGTCTTTCAATATAAAGGCGACTCGCGCCGCCCTTGCGGAGACAGAGGGATTCGAACCCCCGAAGCCTTTCGGCTTAACGGTTTTCAAGACCGCCGCTATCGACCACTCAGCCATATCTCCGCTGCAAAAGTACAACAATTTTCCTTTGGTTGCGTTTTTTACTGAAAAAAAATTCCCGTTTGCACCGAAATCATTATCTTTGCAACATGAAATAATCTGTGCACTATGAAAAGATCATTCGTAATTATCATGCTGGCGCTCATGGCCTTGGCTGGCAATGCTCAAGTGAATGCCAAGCGCCTGAAGCCTTATCTTTCTACGACGACTTATTGTGTCCCTGGCATGACTCCCTTTGTTGAAAATGCCATCGCCATCGACAACCGTTCCGCGGTATATAAGGAGTTTGAACCTGGTAGATTCAAGGCTACCGTGGAGATACAGACCATCTTCCGCCAAGAGGATAAGATCTGCGCTTTCTCCAAGATTGCCTTGGATAGCCCCGTGGTGACCGATACGACCAAGCTCGATGGCGCATTCATCGACCAACAGCGCTTTTCGTTACCCAACGGCGAGTATAAGATGGAAATCAGCATCAAGGATATGAACGGTGGCGAAGCCTTGCCGGTGGAGGCCATGAACTTGGAGGTCAACTATCCCGATGACGCTCCAGCCATCTCCGACATTCTGCTGTTTGATTCCTACGCGAAAGCCGAGAAGCAGACGGCTTGCTCCAAGAGCGGCTTCGACTTCCTGCCTCGCGTCTATCCCTTCTATGGCGCCAACGAGGACAAACTGCATTTCTATGCAGAGATCTACAATAGCGATCAGCTGTATGAAGAAGGCAAGTTCCTTGTCAATTATTACATCGAGACAGCCGAGTCGTCGAACCGGATGCAGAACTATTACTTCAACAAACGCTTCGATGTGAACAAGGTGAACGTGTTGCTCAATACCATCGACATCTCGGAATTGCCTTCGGGCAACTACTATCTTGTCGTTGAGATGCGTGACCGCAGCAACGAGTTGATCTGCTCCAAGAGTTGGTTCTTCCAACGTAGCAACCCCGATGTGGCATTCGATATGGAAGACCTTGCCGGTGTCAACGTGGCCAACACGTTTGTGGGCAACATTACCGAAATCGACACATTGCGCAAGTATATCCGTTACCTTGATCCGCTCTGTACGGAGTTGGAACGTAATTATTGCACCAATCTGGTAAAGACTGAGGACACGAAGACCATGCAGCAGTTCCTCTTCAATTTCTGGAGCAAGCGCTCTCCGATGAATCCCAAACAAGGCTTTGATGATTATCTGGCCGCTGTCAAAAGGGTCAACATGTCATTCGGCACTACGGCGTTTCCTGGCTATCGTAGCGACCGCGGCTATGTGTTCCTGAAATATGGCCAGCCCGACAAGATTATGGAAGTGCCCGATGAACCTGCCGCTCGTCCCTACGAGATTTGGCACTACTATCAGGTGGCCAATCAGCGCGACAAGAAGTTCGTTTTCATGGCTCCCGACCGCTCAACTAACGACTATCAATTGATCCATTCCAATATGGTCGGCGAAATCAACAATCCACGCTGGCCGATGGAAATCTATCAATTTGTTTATGGCCAAGGGTACGATCAAGGTGTCGACCAAACTGAATACGAGAGAGGATGGGGCTCGCATGCCGTCGAATTGTACAATAACCCGAGATAAGTCATGGCCAAACTCGGATTTCATGTCTTGAAGCTTTGGGTGGCTTTCCTGTCCATCCATCCCTATTGGCTTCTCTATCTGAAGTCCGATTGCTATTACTTTTTACTCTATCACCTGTTACGCTATCGTCGTAAGGTAGTGAGGCAGAATTTGTTGCACTCTTTTCCCAATAAAGACGAGAAGGAGATCAAACGCATCGAAAAGCGTTTCTACCAAAATCTTTGCGATTTGTTTGTGGAGGCGCCTAAAATGCTGCGGATGAAGGCCAATGGCTATCAGAGCCGTATCACCTATACCAATCTTGAGCTGGCGCAACGCCTTTACGAGCAAGGCAAAAACGTGTTCTATTCCATCCCGCATTCGGGCAACTGGGAGTGGTTCGGCAAGATGATTCCTGGTTTCACCCAACATAAGGGCTTGGCGGTGTACAAGAGGGTGGAGAATCCTGTCTTTGAGCGGCTGATGCTGTATATCCGCACTTGCGGCAGCACGTTGGAGATGGTGGAGTCGAACTCGGTGCTGAGGCGCTTGGCACAACTTCGCGGCACGACGAATGCCGTGCTGATGATGGCCGATCAGACTTCGCATGGTCTAGCCACGGACTATTGGACGGAATTCCTGCATCAAGACACGTGCTGGTTCACGGGCATTGAACGCATCGCCAAGAAACTGGACTATGCCATTGTGTTTGTCGACATGAGAAGGCAGGGCAGGGGACGCTATGAGGTGAGTTTCGAGTTGGTGACCGACAATCCCAAGGAAACGGCTGACGGAGAGATCATGGAACGTTATGTGCGTTGCGTGGAGCGTTTCATCGAGGCCAACCCCGACAACTGGCTGTGGTCGCACCGTCGCTGGAAGCATGAAAGACCCCAAACTGAGAAAGCATGAAGGTGGCCGTCGTCATATTGAACTACAACGGACAGAAGTTCCTCGAACAGTTTCTGCCCAATGTCATCGCCAACTGCGACCCGACTTTGGCTGAGATTGTAGTGGCTGATAACGCTTCCACTGATGATTCGGTGGCTTTCATGCGTGAGCATTTCCCTGACATTCGTTTGATCGAGAATGGCAGCAATGGCGGTTTTGCAACGGGATACAACCTTGCCTTGCGGCAGGTGGATGCCCAATATTATGTGCTGCTCAATTCGGATATCGAGGTGGCCCCGCATTGGATAGAGCCCGTCATCGAACTCATGGATGCTGACCCGCAGATTGCTGCCTGCCAGCCCAAGATCTTGTCATACTACCACAAAGACCAGTTTGAATATGCCGGTGCGAGTGGCGGCTTCATTGACAAGTATGGCTATCCTTTCTGCCGTGGACGCGTGTTCCAGAACTTGGAGGTCGACGAGCACCAATACGACGAGCCTAAAGAGGTCTTTTGGGCCACAGGTGCCTGCATGTTCGTCCGAGCCGACTTGTACCACCAGATTGGAGGACTTGATGATAGCTTCTTTGCCCACATGGAGGAAATTGACCTATGTTGGAGACTAAAGAATGCGGGATATAAGGTGTATTGCTGTCCGCAGTCGTGGGTCTACCATATCGGTGGTGGTACTTTGCCGAAGAACTCGCCGCGCAAGACCTACCTGAATTTCCGAAACAACCTTTCATTGCTCGTGAAGAACCTTCCCAAGCAGCGGGTGCATCGAACCATCCTCTATCGTATCATTCTCGACTGGGTGGCGGCTCTGAAGTTCCTTTTCGAGGGCTGTCCAAAGGATTTTGGAATGGTTTTCAAGGCGCATTGGGATTTCTATAAAAGGTTGAAATCCTTGAGGGCTTATAGAAAAACCATCGAACATAAGGCGGTGAGTTGTATCTATAAGCGCAACATTGTATTCGACAATGTGATTCGCAAGAAAAAGAAATACAGCGAATTGAAGGAAAGTGATTTCTCTTCCTTATCCTAAGGCTTCGATTGCCTTAGCATAGCCTTCCATTCCCAGTCCCATAATACATTTCACACATGCCTCAGCCGTAAAAGAATGCCTGCGATAAGGCTCCCTTTTCGAAATGTCGGAAATGTGCACCTCAATGACGGGAATGCTGATGGCACGGATGCAGTCAGCAATGGCGATGGAGGTGTGGGCGTAGGCTCCAGGGTTCATCACCACGGCATCGTATCGACCGTCGGCTTCTTGAAGTTGGTCGATCAAAACGCCTTCGTGATTGGATTGAAAATAGGTAAGCTCATGTTGTGGGAAACGTTCGTGAAGCTGGGGTAAAAAGGCTTCGAAAGAAATGTTCCCGTAGATTTCAGGTTCGCGTTTGCCTAAAAGATTGAGGTTGGGGCCGTTGAGGATGAGGATTTTCATGGGGTTGTTTTTTTTAGTCTGCGACGTCCATATTGCTCGATTCAGCCTTGTTGCTGACGGCTCCGGGTTTGTCCTGCTGCTCAATGATGTCGGTGATGACTTCGGAATGGAACATCTCATCAACGAATTCGCGGGTTTTTGAGTGTTTCTTGTGCCATTTTTCGCCGTCTTGTTTGGTCTTGGAGACCATGTTTTTCATCTTTTGGTTGAAACTCAGCATGCTTCTGTACAAACGATAGATACCTCGTTCCCTGTCGATCAAGGGGATGAGTATGGAGTTGATGACGATGCTGAAGAGGATGACGGAGAAGACGATGTTTCTTGCAAACATGGCTATCTCAAAGTCGGGGATGTAGATGAGTGCTTGCGTGGCCAACACGGCGGCAGTCAGTCCTTTCGGGTTGAGGGCCGACATAAATGCCAGCTCCTTGTCGGGGATGCCTTCTTTCTTTGAGACCGCAAAGCGTACGGCAGGGATACGGATGATGAAAAGCAGGGCGCTGATGCCCAGTCCTATGACGATGGGTTGCCATTGCTTCAGTTGGATGGATATGCCCACGTAGATAAAGAAGAAAGTCTTTAGAAGCAAGACGAGTTCCGAAAACAAAGAACGTTCAGTCTCATTCAAGTTGACGGGCACTTTTTTGATGAATTTCTTGAGCCATGCATTGTAAATGGCATCGATATTGGCCAGTCCGATACCGAAAGCCAAGGCTGCGATGGCGCCGCTGAATCCCATCCATTCATTGATGCCGTAGATGATGAACACAAAGGCAGGTGTCGTCAGGATGGAATATTTGATGTTACGGATACGGTCGAGGATCAGGGCCCAGAAAATGGCGCCCAGAAGCCCCATCACGGTAGCCAGGATGAATGAGGAGAAGATGTTGCCTAGGATGGCGCCAAATTCAAGGTGTTTGCTCTTGATGGCTTGCATCAGTGCGAGAGCCAGCACAATGCTGAACACGTTACCGATGGCTGCCTCCAGGATGAGCATGATGGCGGGTTTTTCCGACATGCGCATCTGTCTGACGATGGGGATGACTACCGCTGAGGCCGTGCCGCCCAACATACAGCCTAGAATCATGCTGATGATGGGACCCAAGTCCAAAACGAACCAACCTACCAGCCATACGGCGACGGCTGAAAGCACGAAATTCAAAGCAGTGAGCTTCAAAGCGCCCATGAATGAGTCTTTTAATGCGCTGAATCTCAACTGTGTACCACTTTCAAACAAGATGGTGACCAAGGTAATGCCGGAGAACAGGCTACCTGCATTGCCTAAGCTTTCAGGAGAGATCCAATGGAATACGGGGCCAATGAGCAAACCAATGATGATGAGGAACAGTACGTCAGGGATGCGCTTGCGGCTAAAGATCTCGCTGAATAGGTGTGCTGTGAAGATCAACAGACCGATAATGGCGATGGTCAGGCCGATTTCTCGCGATGAACTACTGGTCGACACCTGCTCCAGGACGTTTTCCACGGCGTTATGTTGCTTGAGCGTGTCGGTCAACGGAGCGATGGTGTCGGTGATTCTCGACAGCGTGTTGGTGGTGGGTATGAGTCCTGATTGAAGCATAGTGACAGTTTAGTTGAAGAGTCTCCAGTTGATTCCAATGAATATCTTGCTGCTGCGCATGGGGTAGTGTGGGGCAATGAACGCGTCGTAGTTACCCGTGAGAAGGAACATGTTACTGTATGTCAAGAAGATATGAGCTTTCTTGACTTTAAGTGCAACCGCCAAGTCGATGAAGGGGAAATTGCCTATTTGCACTTCGTTTTGCAGATAGAAGGAGCGGGTGGCAGGCATGTAGGCATCGGCGTAGTACTTGGTGAAGTAGCGTACCGTGATGCTGGGATGCAGCGTTGCCGCCTTATGGAAGATGGGCTGAGAATAGCCGAATTTCAGCTGGCCCAATAGCAAGGGGAGGTGCATGACCTCTTCGTTGCTTGACTTTTGTAGGCTGGCAAAGCCTTCCAAGTCAAAGCGCCCTAAACCTTGGTAAAAGCTGAAATATGCCTCACGAATGCTGAACATGTCATTGAATTGGGTCGGCCGGGCATCAGTGCCGAAATAGATCATGTTGGAGATAGAGGTCTGCTTGATACCGATGCAATAGTTCTTGTAGCTGTACTTTAGATCAAATGTAAGGTATGTGGCGGCTTTGAAGTCGTTTTCCCAACGGAAATGATTCGAGGAATAGCTTTCTTCAAACCAGTTGGCCGACTGCCGTTTGAGTTCGGCATCCAAAGTGGCAACGCCATAGTTTTTGTTGGCCGTGCCTAGGAATTGTTTCCATTGTCCTTTGAGGTCGAAGTCGCCGATTTGGTAGCCCAAAGTGACTAGATCGCCTTGTCCCGTGATACGTGTCGACTTGAACAGGTTGACGATGATGCCACCGTTGACACTCAGTTGGTTGTAGTTGCGGGCAAAAATGGTTTCTTCTTCCAAATAGTCGAAATGATTCACCTTATAGAAGCCATGTGTAATGCCTGCATAAAGATAGAATGGGATGTCGTCGTTGTGCTTCTGATACCCTAGACTGCTCCATTTTAGCGTATTCTTGAAAGCTCTGACTATAGTGGTGTCAGTCGTCTTTCTAGAGTTGAACAAGGTGTCGTAGGTCTGATAGAAAGCCGCAGAAGGGGATGTCTCGTTGTAGTATAGCTTGTTGCTCTGATAGCTGAAGCTGTGGCATATCCTTCCAAGCGTAAACTTCCTATCCTTGCCTTCTTGAACATCCTTTTGATGGGCAGAGCTCACGATGCTATCCAAAACCACGGTATCTATCGAGATGCTGTCGATCGGGGTAGGGATAGGTGCGATGGAGTCAGTTGCAATAGTTATCTTTTCCTTCTTTGATTGGGGTTTCTTTTTGGAAAGAAGGTTGAAATACTGTTCTAATCCTACTCCGCTAGAAACCACGAAATTGGTGGCATTGCTGAGGTTGACAGGAATGACGGAGTTGTCGGTCTCGGTATGCGAGGTGTAGCTTTCATCGTTGACGATGCCGCCGTTTTCTTGCATCTCAAGTTTGTTGCGGTACCAATAGGCGCCCACGCCATAGCGTTCGCTTTTGGTGATGTATTTGGCATTAACCCAGAAAGCGTTGTTGATGGTCTTGTTGTTGTTAAAGGTTGCTGGAGCGTAGTCGGTATCGAAGGCGAAGGAAATCAGTAGGCGAGGGGTGACTTGTCTGCCAAACCTGACGTGAAAATGCTGTTCCAGGTCGCCGACGGTCATCAGGTAACGGATTTCGGAGTAGGGTAGGACGGAAAGGTAAGAAAGCATGTTGCTTTCATTCTGCATGAGTGCAGCGAAAGCGGGGAGGGTCATGTCGAATCCAGTCTGATGCAGATAGTTGAATCTCATCGACTTGTGTGCCATGCCCGTGTTGCTCAGAGTGCTATAGATGGTGTTGCCTTGTTGTAGATAATCATATTGGGCAGCGTGGAAAGTCGTGGTATCGACGACTTTGGAGGTTTTCAGGAAGATGCTGTCGAAAGGATAGGCGTTGAAAGTGACGAAGGTGGAATCGATGGGAAGGGAAGGGGTGGGGGAAGGTCTTTTTGGTGCAATGCTATCTTGAGTAGGATTTTGTGAAAATCCTAAAAAATTGGTAATCAGCAAAATAAACATAAAAACCAATCTCTTGGCCATACTTTCGAATTTGGCTGTAAAAGTAATAAAAATTTGGGAATGAAGTGATTTAAATAGTGGAAAGGTTGGGAAAGGGTAGGGAAGAGTCTCTATTGTGCGGCAGCGTCCGTGTCGAAGACACGGCATCCTATTTACCCCATACGACATCGTGTGGGGCTCGAAAACAGTAAAGCCCGCACCCAGATGGGTGCAGGCTTTCCGTTTAGGGTGGGCGGCGAACTACTTTCCCACGCTTTCGCGCAGTATCATCGTCGCGGCGGGGCTTAACTTCTCTGTTCGGAATGGGAAGAGGTGCGCCCCCGCGCCATAGCCGCCACTCGGCTCTCTACGGCCTCAACCGGATGGGGTGAACCCAGACACACAGCCGTCGACCCACGGTGCCCCTTTTGGTTGGGGCACTAGAGCGGAAGCTTTCGGGCCATTAGTGCCGCTCGGCTCAACGTGTCGCCACGCTCACACCTGCGGCCTATCGACGTGGTCGTCTCCCACGGCCCTCCAAGGAGGCCTCATCTCGGGGCGGGCTTCGCGCTTAGATGCCTTCAGCGCTTATCCTTTCCGGACGCGGCTACCCGGCCGTGCGCCTGGCGGCGCAACCGGCTCACCGTTGGTCCGTCCAACCCGGTCCTCTCGTACTAAGGTCAGGTCCCCTCAAGCCTCCAACGCCCGCAACAGATAGAGACCGAACTGTCTCGCGACGTTCTGAACCCAGCTCGCGTGCCACTTTAATCGGCGAACAGCCGAACCCTTGGGACCTTCTCCAGCCCCAGGACG
>JAEEGJ010009309.1_pt1 | contig 26401 bp, 24 predicted proteins | sample 8958761 | NCBI WGS metagenome assembly JAEEGJ01 (sample SAMN16246546, study PRJNA631951) | gut metagenome | biome: gut microbiome; feature: rumen; material: RS-attached | host: Bos | place: Iran: Karaj | collected 2018-10 | reverse complement strand
CATTTTGTTTACCTCTTTCTTCCTATGTCTTTCGTGTTTTCATGTCTTGTAAGCACGTTACCACAGGGTTTTGGAGGCTTCAAGGCCTTTGCTACCAAGGTGCAAATTCCTTCTACCGAAATACAAAATGTGCAGATTGGGGCCTGTCCCCAAACTGCACCAACCCCCAAATTGCACCAAAAAAGGCCGATGCGAGCATCGGCCTTTTCCATATCTTTCATTATTTGCCGGATATTACGATTCCGTCCACACAGTAGTAGGGAAGAATCATCTGACCGGAATTGATTGTCTCCTTGGAGATGGAAACCAAGTGGTTGAACATCTCACCCAGGTTACCGTTAATCATGGTCTCTGTAACGGCGCCCTTAATCTCGCCGTTCTCCACAAGGAAGCTGTTCTTGGCAACCCCTGAGAACTCGCCGTTTGCAGAAGGCATTCCGCCTGAGAAGCCACCTACGATGAGGCCCTTCTTCATGGACTTAATCATGTCTGCATAGGGCGTATCACCGTTAGCCACAATGAAGTTGCTGCCTGGCATCTTTGCAGGTTTACGGCCGGTCTTGTTGGCCGCATACAGACTTAAAAGGAAGCTTTTAAGAACACCCTTCTCAATAACAGGAGTGGTTTCAGCCTTGAATCCGTCAGCGGTATACATTCCGTCAGCGATGATTTCCTTTGAAAAAGGATCGTTGACGATGGTGATTCTTTCGTCCGCAACCTTCTCATTAAGCTTATCAAGCCAACGGCTGATGCCCTCAAGAATAACGTTGTCGGAAAGATAGTTCATAATGATGAAGGATATGAACTGTACCAGCGCATCAGGTGTCAAAATCACCTGTCCCTCAAACTTTCCTTCAAAGCTTGTCTCATTCAATGCTGCCACTGACTCATCAAGTTTAACGCGGAGCGAATCGTACTCGATAAAAGGTTTATCAAGCTCGGTAACGATTATTTCTGCCCCGTTAAAGCTTGTGGTTTTATCTCCGTCGTTTCCTGCAAACTCAAGCAATACCGCATATTTTCCTGTATTGGTTTCGAATACGGTACCGTTTGTATTCTTGTAAAGCTGATGGGATGAGGAATATTGAGCAATGGCCATCATAAGCTTGATTTTGGGATATTTCTCCTTAAGGTCCTTCTGAAGTTCCATAAGTCTTTCAAAGAACTTCTCCTTATCAGGCTTAAGACATCCGATGTTAAAAACTTCATTTTTCTCAAAAGGAGCAATGTCCTTGCAGGCATCCGGTTCTGCGGAATTGGCTGCCTCCACGGAAGCTTCCACAGTGGCTTCAAGGCCCTCATCTGTGAAATCATTACCTGTGGCAATGCCCTGCTTTTCTCCCACAAAGCTGACAACTGCAAGGCTGTTGTCAAAGAGTGTACGAAGGAGGTCAAAGGCTCCATCCTCCATGTTAAACTCCTGAGTTTCTCTTTCTGATATGGAATACGCGTTTTTCGTAATCCCTTTGCTCTCCAGGAGAGAGTCGATTTTTACCGATAATTCTTTAAGATCTTTCATATTCTCCCCCTTATCTTCCGCCAATCATAAGTTTACATCTTAAAGCAGGACCGCCCATGCTTACGGGGATCATCTGCTTCTTGCCGCAAAAGCCCGATGAAGACCAGACTATCTTGTCGGATACCATATCAACGGTCTTAAGCATTTCGAAAGCCACGCCTGAAACGGTGGTATCAAGCAATGCCTTGCCAAGCTTACCGTTCTTGATTTCATAACCCATAGTAACGCCGAACATGAACTCGCCTGTAAGGTCAGCCTGTCCGTTTCCGCTCTCAATAAGGTAATATCCGTCATCAACTGAGGCAATCATGTCCTCAATCTTATCCTTGCCGGGTGAAATGGCAGTGTTTCTCATTCTGATAAGAGGCTCGTCTGAGAAGAGCCAGCCTCTGGCATTGCCTGCAGGGTCCACGCCAAATCTCTCCGCCGAAGCTCTGTCATTCATATAACCTGTGAGAATTCCGTCCTTAATAAGAACTGCATCCGTTGCGGTAACTCCCTCATCATCAAGATAAATGGGAAGAGGAACCCTTTCGCCGAAGGCTGTGTGGGCATAATCCACCATAGTAATAAGGTCTGAAGCAACTCTCTTATTTAAATTCGGGCCTGCCACAGAACCACCGATAACCAGATCGGCCTCAACTGTGTGTCCAACGGCCTCATGAGAGAGCATTCCCGACATATCGCCGTCGAGAATAACCGTTTTCATTCCCGCCTCGGCATAAATGCCTTCCTTCTTGTCCATAACTCTCTTGTAGAGTTCCATAATTCCGGGATGGCATACGCTTAAATCACTGAAATGATCCTCAAAGCTTCCGCCGCCACCGAAGGTCTTGAAAAGTTCAACGGGCGCTCCGTCCTTTGTCATGGCTGTGATGAAAACATAGATATAACTTCTGGGATTAACCACATGGCCACTTGCGCAGTCAGAGGAATAGATGATTTTATCCTGAGAATCCTCTGAATAGATAACCTTTCTGCTGGTGATGCCGGTACAGTTCTTGACTATAAAGTCATCAATATCCTTGCAGGCCTCAATAAGCCGCTTCTGCTTGGTGTCCACAATGTCGCGGTGAGGTGTGATTATGGTGCCCGGCATAGCCTTAGGCGCCTTTAAGCCCCTCGGTGCGTGTGTTGCCAAAAACAGAGCGTTCTCACTTGCTGCCTTAAGTACTGCTTCAGCAGCTGCCTCAGAATACTCAGCCATGGATGAGAATCCCTGAACGCCCTCCTTGGTTACTCTGGCATTCACGCCTCTTGTTTCACTTCTTACATTTGCAGACAGTTCACCATTAATAAGCACAACCCTTCGGTTTCTGTTTTCCTGACCGCGAAGCACAGTCTGGAAACCATCTGCAAACAAGCTTGTTTTCTTAGATAAAATGTCTTGTAGCATTTTCCCCTCCTTAAATTTATTTCATACCGTTCCATTCTAACATGCCACAAAAAAAGGGTCAAAATCCACACGGATTTTGACCCAATATACACGAATGTGGGGTTGGTGCAGTTTGGGGACAGGCCCCGATTGCACGTTTCATGTGCAATCGGGGCCTGTCCCCAAATTGCACCAACCCCAAAATCTACTACAGTCCGAAGAGTTTGGAAACCTTATCCCTGGAGAAATTATAGGTCCTGATGGTCAGGCCGCCCTCATTATCCGAATACATTCTGGAAATGTATGCGTAACCGAACTCTTCCTCGGTGATATCGTGGTCGTACCAGAATGTATGCTTGGCATCAAGAATCTTCTGCAAGGACTCCATGTTGTCAATCTTAGGGAACTCAAAGTTGTTGTTCACTAAGTGCTCATATACAGGCTCAGCCGCATCGGAGCTTAACTCCACAATGTATGAGAAGTCCTTGTAATCAGGCCTTGCAAGATTAACCTTTGCACAGATGTAATCAGGTCTTGCGAAGGCCAGAATGATGTAGCAAACCGTAATGGCAATTCTGAAGAACTCGAATAGTTTGAAGTCCTTCTTGTAAATATTGATAAACACTCCCACAAAGAGTATTGCTATGGTTGCCAGAGCCCAGATAACAAGGATTCTGTCAACGGAAAGATAATATGCGCTCACGTACATGTACATTCTCATTGCAGCGGATGCAATCATCACATATGTGCAAACTGAGAAGATAGTAAGGATAACATTTAATGCCTTATTCTCTCTGAAAATGGAGATACAGATAAGGACGATAATAAGGTTTAATACGCTTACTGCAAAGAGCTGGAACACACCCTCTCTCGCATACTCGGCATAGGTATAACCATCAGGGAGTTTCAGGTTGCCAAGGAAAAGATACACAATCTGAATTCCCGAGAAAAGAAGGTAAATCAAAGAAAGAAGGCTTGTTACAGTGATGGCAATAACAGGCTCGAAAACCTTGCTGTTTCCCACTTCTTCCTTAAGTGTCTTCTTGCAGATAAAAGCAAGGAACATGTATGTTCCCACAAATCCCCAAAGGATTCTGAAGGCAATTGCTGTGGCATCCTCCACGTTGATAAGATCAGTTATTACCTTCACAGACTCTCTGAAAACTGCATCTGCCGCTGAAAGCAAAGCTATAATAACCACGCATAAAGGTATGGCAATAAGAACGCCAAGTGTTATATAAAGGAAGGTCTTGCTTCCGCCCTTTGGCTTTTCCTTGTTGTATTCATGAGCATCCGTAAAGGGTCTTATAATACATGAAAAGCTTCCGAAGGTCTGAGCCACCAGGGAAACAAAATGTTTGCCGAAGCCCCAGCCGGCAGTTTCATAGAACTGGCCCACGGCGACGCTTACAATCAAAATGAAAATCGCTGCTTTATTGTAAAACCAGAAATCTCTATTACCTGTAAGCGGTGTTGCTATACTGATAAGAACCGCGCAAGCCAGCAAAAAATAATTGCTTTTTTTGAAGGTAGCACCAAGTTTTGTAACACATAAGTACAAATATGCGGCGGTCCCGGCGATGAAAAAAGGGAAGGTTATTCCTCCCGCATTCTTGTACATGCAAAAGGTGTAGAATATGGCATATGCCAGTGTTAAGGGTGCGAAAAACATAAATTTCGCCTTTAACGTCTTAGTGTAGCCTGTCTCAAATTTCTGAATCTGAGGCGGATTCACCTGAGGCGCATTCATTTGAGGCTGCTCCATCTGAATATTGTTGTTTTGTAATGTCTGTTGATCCATCATTACTCCTCCTCTAATCTGTAGAGTTTATTTGTCTCTCTCGAATTCCAAAATATCGGCGGGCTGGCAGTCTAAGATATCGCAAAGTTTCGCAAGAGTGGAAACCTTTATTGCCTTTGCCTTGCCGGTCTTAAGTATTGACATGTTCGCCATGGTTATACCCATTTTCTCGGAAAGTTCCGTAAGGGACATCTTGCGCTTGGCAAGCATGACGTCGATGTTAAAAATGATTCTGCCGTTTACATCTTCATCCATACGTCTCTCTCCTTTCTAAATGGTAAGGCTCTGCTCGTCCTGCAGGTCTGTGGCCTTCTTAAGAAGTATAGCCAGGACCTTACAAACCACTGCAATGCCTACTGCAACCAAAGTGAGAACCATGCTGGATATGAAGAGGAAGGGCTTATGTGCAAAGACAAGGAAGCACGCAACCTCCACCACGAAAATATATCCGGCGTAAATCAAAGCCAGGGTCTTAATCCTGTCAAATCTCTTGTAGTTCTCCGGGCAAAATGAATTGTCGTTTCCGATGTTACTGACTATTACCCAGGCACTTCTTAAGGCAATCAGAATTATGATTAAGGATGGTGCAAATAAGCAGAACCAGTAAGGATAATACTGATGTATTGTGGGGTAAAAAATCAGAATATCTCTGTTATAGAAAGGGTAGGCGGTAATCGAATATGCTGCCACAGCCAAAACCACGCATCCTACAACAACGGTTTTCAACAATAAGCCTATTTTGGAATGTTCCATAATTTTCTTTATCTCCTTACGCGCTTTAAGGGTGATACTGTTTACACTGAAACAATACCACCCTTAAATCTAAATGTCAATAACTTTTTATTGAGTTACGATAATTTTTATATTGAATTACGATAAATACTTTAGAAAGTGATTATGATGGAAGTCCCTTCCCCAAGCTTGGATTCAAGATTAATGTCATGCCCCAGTCTCAGGCAAAGCTTCTTACAAAGATAAAGCCCAATTCCCGTGGAGGCCTTTCCAATCCTTCCGTTGGTACCGGTGAAGCCCTTCTCGAAAGCCCTGTCAATCTCCTCTTCCTTCATGCCTATTCCGTTATCCTTAATTACAAGGCTTCTCCTTCCCTCATCCTCGCGAACAAAGAAGGTAAGGCTCAGTTTCTCATCTGCCTTCGCATATTTAATGGAGTTATCTATGATCTGCCCCAGAATAAAAGTAAGCCACTTGCCGTCGCTTAGTACCTCTGTGGCATCTTCAAGACCCGTCATGTCAATGGAGGCTTTCATGGAGATAAGGGATTTTTTCCTGGCAGTCAAAGCGCTTCCAACAACCTCGGATAAATTCAGGGATTTCACATAGTAATCCTTCTCAACTGCTTCGCTTCTTGCGTAAAAAAGAGCCTGCTCAACATAGGTGGAGATTCTTTCCACCTCGTCCATGATTCCGCTTTCTTCCACAGAATCCGACCTGTGGTTTTCTATTATCATTCTGGCAGTGGAGATTGGGATTTTTACCTCATGGACCCAGGTCTCCACATACTCCTTGTACTCCTCGCTTCGTCTCCTGTAATCCGAAACCCTGCCGGCCATGGAAAGTTCCATGGTCTTAAGGATGTCGCAGATTATTTCCTCTTCGCTTATTTCAGGTTTTGCAAGGAGGTCGGCCACCAGATATTTCTCATCGATTTCATCAACATTCTGCCTGATTTCCATAAGGAATCGCCTGATTCTTGCGTAATCCAGGTACATGCCAAGAATGACGCCAAGGCCCACTGCCACCGTCACATAAAGCATCAGATACCCGGAGGACTTTAAGGTCATCAGGAAAATGTTGATGGTTAGGATAAGAAACGCTCCTATCCCCAGCCACATTTTATGGTCAAGAATGTATCTGCCGAATTTCATGAAAGCATGTACCCCATTCCGCGCCTGGTCTCAATGGCATCCTTTATTCCAACCTTCTCAAGCTTGGATTTGATTCTTGTCATATTAACCGTCAATGTGTTGTCGTCCACAAAGGCCTGGTTGTCCCAGAGAGCTTCTATGATTTCGTTTCTGGAAACCACCTCTCCCTTACGCTCCGTAAGGACCTTTAATATCTGAATCTCGTTTTTGGACAAATCAATTTCGCCATCGGGTCCAAGAAGCCTGCCCTTAAGAAATTCCACACTAAACTCAGCCCCCGATTCGGTCTTTACAAGGACCTCGTCCGTTGATTTGGTTTCGTTGTACACTCTGTCCAGGATTCTTCCGATTCTTGCCAAAAGAATCTGGGTATTAAAGGGCTTTGGAATAAAATCATCCGCCCCGTTTGTAATGCTTAATAGCTCCGTCAGCTCGGAGTTATCGCTGGTTATCATAATTATTGGAACCTGGGATTTGGCTCTGAAGGCCTTGCAGATATGAAGGCCGTTGAATCCCGGAAGTCCCACGTCAAGGAGGAGCAAATCAAGATTTTCACCTAAAAGAAGCGAGATAAGCCCTTCCTCATCCATGTTCGAATACTGGGAGGGAGATATAAATCTCCCCACGTATCCGTTTGTTTCAAGAAAAAGCTTAAGCTCGCTTCCTAATTTGCTGTCATCCTCAAGAATACCGATTGTTCTCATTTCCATCTCCTATATTCTAAGGATAATAATATCAGATATTCCCTTAAAGGTGTATCAATCTGTCCAAATTTCTGTGGGGGTCACCTCATAATAAAGGATCATGGCGTCATACATTTCCTTGGGCGGGAATTTCAGCTGATAGCTGTTCTTCATATACTCCATGCCGGTTGAATACCCCTCTCCAAGGCTTCCGGTGGGAATCTTGTCGGAAATCGTTGAAGACAGATCTGTTCCGGGGACAACATTTTCAAACTGAATAAGGCCGCACTTCATGTCCATATCCTTCATGCTGAAAGCCAAAGGATCGTCTGAGCAGAATTCCTTCACAATTCGTCCGTCGTTTCCGGGAAGGTTACAGTTTGTGATATAGAAATCTGTTCCGATTGCATAGTATGCGCTTCCAAGTTCGTCGTAGAGATCCTTTCCAAGGAAGGTGTAATTTGAGCTCTGGTTCTTTGTCATGTGGCCGTTGTGGCAGGCAAGCATCAGCTCGCTCCCGTGCTCATTTTCCTCGAACTCCAGAACTTTTTTCACAATTTCTCTCATACAGTCATCTCTGAAACGGTTGTAGTCGGCGCCGGTATTAAGTTCCACGTAATGCTTTAATGCAGTTACCGCAAGGGTTGCCCTAAAGTAGGAATCGGAGTCGGTTTTTTCAACATATGCATCCTTATTTTCGGTAAGGTCAGCATCAACGTCGTCAAGGAATTTATTGATTTCCTCCACCTTATCGGCAGGAACCACGTAATCCTCAGTTCCGATGGTGCTTTCGAAATTCTTTGTAAAATCAGCTTTTTTCTCAGCATCCACTGCATCGTAGAAGTTTTCAAGCACAGCTTTATTGTCAAAGCCCTTCTGAATATCCATTCCGTAAAATCTGATTTTCTCAGAATCTGCTGCGGTGTCATTGTACTGTCTCATGTACTTAATCAGATCTTCCATGTCGGCAGTTCTGTAAAGTCTGTAGCCTAAGTGTGTTGTAAGTTCATGGGTATCTCCCTCACCACCCTGAACATAATCGTTAACCAGTGAGCAGCCTCCAAAATCTCCCTCGATAATGAGAGCCTTGATTCCCTGCTTCTCGTTTAATATCTGAAATACTTCCCTCTTTGATTGCTGAAATTCCCGGTTTCCATGGGTGGCTTCCCCAAGTGCCACGATTCTTACTCCCTCAGGAATCTGAAGGCTCTCAAGACCTGTTACCGAATTACCAAAGTCCTCCACTGCTTTAATGTCCTTCGAGCCTCCAAGACCACATCCTGTAAGCAGGGAAGCCGCAATCAGAATGCTCGAAAGGCCCTTCAAAAACTTACTTTTTCTCATTTCTTCTACTCCTCTATAGCCAATTTAACGCAAATCAACAATGCGCTTGCTATTAATATAAGTTGTAACAAAATATCCGCCATAAATTATTACCATAACCACCAGTGCAAAGGTAATGCCCGATCCCATATTGATAAGTCCAAAGGCTTTAAGCATATCTCTTACAAATCCAAGCCCGAAAACTGTCTCAATAAAGGCAACCACAAAGGGAAGGGCAAAGTTTAAAAGAATCTGGGTGAAAAGCGCATTCTTTCTCATTTTGTCCGTTACACCCATTCTTCCGAGAATCTTAAACTTACCTGTAGAATCGATGCTGTCCGAAAGAATCTTAAGGGCAATAATGGCAGCTGATGAAATAACAAATATGGTTCCGATATACAAAACTATGAACACTACAAGAACCGTGTTTCCGATTCCGGAATCTCTCACGTCGTTTTTGGTGATAACCATCTTATCAAGGGAGGCCTCCTCGTTTTCTATATCAATTCCAAGGCCAATCTTTAAAGCGTCATCATAAGCGTAGCTTTCTTCCTTATCCTTTGTGACGTAGTTGCCTGCCATGAAGGTGGCAAAGTCTTCGAAGCAATCGGGATTGTTCTCAATCACTGAATCAGGCAGGATTACGTAGGTTCCGTTGGCACCAAGGCCACTCATCAAAAGGAACTCGTCGCTGCACTTATCTTTGGCGGGATACAAAGTGGTATCTCCTATAGTAACTGTGGTTCCTGCCTTAAGGGCCTTATCTGCGTACTGAGCATACATCTGAAAATCACAGATAACCAGGTACTCATTCTCCGCAAGCTTAACCTCTTTCCTTCCGAAAAGCCTCTGCACCTCATTGTAGTTACTAAGGCTCATTACGCTTTGAGGATAGTCCCAATCCGCCATTCTGAAGTTTTCTTTACCTTCAGCAAGATAATCCCCAAGAAGAGAGCCAAGGGTAATGGAAGCGGGGCATTTAATCAAAGGCAGTTCCACATATTCATCGAATATATCGTAGGGGTCCACGCCGTTATCATTAAGCACGCCTACTGCGCTGTCACCCTCATATCTTAAAGTCACATCCACAGGAGTTCCGCCGTTTCCGATTTTGGCATTTATAAAGCTCCTGAGGGAAAATCCCGAGGAGAAAATCACCAGTGATGCAAAAAGCATCAGACAGATAAGGGCCATGGAAACGGAAGATGAATTAACATTTCCCACAAACTGTCTTGTGATAAATGAATTTATATTCTTTGAGTAAAAACCCTTAAATCTCCTTAATACATCAAAGATAAAGCCTGACGCCGACCAGAACAGAGCGAAAATGGAAACCATTCCACCGATTATGCAGGTAAACATAGCGTTTCTGGTTAAGTCCTCTCCAAAGAAGCAGACTCTGATGTTTGCATAGGTTAGGAAAGCAACTGCGGCAACAAATACAATTACCGATACAGTGCTGTTCCTTAACAAATTCTTCTCCTGTCTCTTCTCGGCATTCAAAAGGTCCAAAAGTTTATATTTTGAAACCGTAATTGTATTGAAAACAAGTACTGCCGCAAAGATTACCACATAGTTTATAACTGTTTTGATAAGTGCTGTATGCGAGAAAACAAAACGGTAGTCCGAAAGATCAAGGTCAAACATTTTTGCAACAATTATTGAGAAAAACTGGGAACCGAAAATTCCAAGTCCAATACCCACTGCCAAAGACATAAGGCCAACCATGCCGGTTTCAGCCACAAGAATCTTTGATACCTTTCTTTTACCCATGCCAAGCAGCATGTAAAGGCCAAACTCCTTTTTTCTTCTCTTAATTAAGAAGTTGTTGGCATAGACAATAAGAAGTCCCAGAATCACCGCCACTATCACGGAAACAGCCTCAATAATGCTCACAAGTGCCTGAATGGCCGAGTTGGTGGATCTTGAAATACTGTTCATTGCCCCCTGACCGTCAAGGGAGTTAAACATATAAAAGATGGCAACTCCGAGAATAAGTGTAAGGAAATAAACCGAATAGTCTTTTCTGCTTTTCTTTATATTCTTTAAAGCTATCTTAAATGAGTTCATTTGCATCCCCTCCGAGTACTGCTGAGGTTTCTACGATTTTTTCAAAAAATGCTTTTCTGGGCTTCTCGGGATCCTTGTTTAATTCCGTGAAAAGCTTGCCGTCTTTGATGAAGATAATCCTTGAAGCATAACTTGCTGAAAAAGCATCGTGAGTAACCATAAGAATTGTGGAATTAAGCTCGCTGTTAAGCTTCACCAGACTTTCCATCAAGGCCTTGGATGACTTGGAATCAAGAGCACCTGTGGGCTCATCCGCAAGCACAAGACCGGGATTGGTTACCACTGCTCTGGCTGCTGCCACCCTCTGCTTCTGACCGCCTGACATCTGGTAGGGGAACTTCTCCAAAACCTCTGTAATCTCAAGAGTCTTTGCAATCTTCTCAACTCTTTCCTCAATTTCCTTGTGATTTACTTTCTGAATTGAAAGAGCCAGGGCAATATTTTCATAAGCCGTCATGTTATCAAGAAGGTTGAAATCCTGGAAGATAAAACCAAGCTCATCTCTTCTGAAGGCATCCAGCTTTCCGCCCTTCAATCCGTTAATGTTCTCGCCGTTAATAAGAACCTTTCCGGCGGACAGCTTATCGATGGTTGAAATACAGTTTAGAAGAGTTGTTTTGCCGCTGCCGCTGGCTCCCATGATTCCAAGGAACTCTCCTTCGTTAACGGAAAAGCTGATGTCATCAAGGGCCTTTGTAACATTCCCTTTCTCGCCGTAGTATTTCTCTGCATTGATTACCTCTAATATCTTTTTGCTCATTATCTGTCTCCCGTTTGTATGATTAATTGTTTTTTGTTTGTTTTGCATGATATCATCCTATCAGCCTTTACCCCTTACAACAATTCATTTGCCTTACACTTTCCTTACAGAATTGTAAGGTTAAAAAAGCCCCTCCGGATAACCGAAGGGGCAATTCATACAGTACTCTTAAGCCTGTTTTAGAGCATTCATTTGTTTCCTGAGAGTCTTTAGAACGAAAAGGTATAAAACCCATGAGAATATGCCGGTTGAGAACCAGGCAACAGCGTCACCTGCCACAGCTACGGCATAGCTTCCAACCTTAAAGGAGATTGCTGCGGTAATAAGCCTTGCAGCCAATTCCATAAAGCCGAGGGCTAAAGCAGTTTTGCCGAATCCGCAGGCCTGCATGGAGTTTCTGTAAATGAAAATCATTGCCAAAGGTATATAGAAAATTACACACTGGTACAGATAGGTCTTGGCAAATGGCAGATAAACGTTCAAATCCACGCCGCTGTCGAAGAAGAGACCGATGATGTGAGGCAGTAAAACCACACTCAAAACCGCCGTGATAATGGAGTAAATACTCATGATTATCATGGCATCTCTGGTTCCCCTGTTAACTCTGTCCAAATCTCCAGCGCCGTAATTCTGGCCAACATAAGCCGCCATAGTCTGTCCGATGGAGGGCATACCGGAGGTCATAATGTTAACCACCTTGCCTGCTGCCGTAAAACCGCCTACAGCAGTTGAACCGTATATGTTGATGGATGACTGCATGACCATTGTGCCCGACTCCGTAATACCGAACTGAAGGGCCATGGGGATACCGATGTTAAGCTGAAGTGCCGAATACTTGGCATCCAGCTTCCAGTCCCCCTTCTTGGGGCGCAAAACATCCACTTTTCTTACAATATAAATAATACAAAGGATTGCGGAAACACCCTGGGAAATGTCCGTAGCAAGAGCCGCTCCGAAGGTTCCCATGCCAAATCCCACGATCAAAACCAGATCCAGGATAATATTAAGAACCGCCGCAAAAATCAGGAAATACAGAGGTGTTCTGCTGTTTCCGATGGCTCTTAAGGATGCCGCAAAAAGGTTGTAACCAATGAGCACGATACTTCCCGCGCAGATGGTAAAAATATAATCGTAGGCATCGTTATAAATATCCGCAGGTGTATTCATGACACGCAAAATCGGATGCATCAATGTCACCGCCACAACGGTAACAATGGCTGTACTGATGACACCGAGAAGGATGGCGTTAACGAAGGATTTCCTGGTGCCTTCCTTATCTCCCGCACCGTATTTCTGGCTTATTAACACCGTATAACCTGTGGTCATTCCGTTGGCAATGCCCATAATAAGGAACATGATGGTTCCTGTGGAACCTACCGCCGCAAGGGCCCCGGGGCCTACAAAGCGGCCAACTATAACCGTATCCACCATGTTATAAAACTGCTGGAATACAAAGCCCGCAAAAATGGGCAACACAAATTTCAAAAGTATAGGCATCGGTCTGCCTGTTGTCATCTTTGAATCCATAAATCGATTCTCTCCTCAAACTCCTTATAGAAGTCCTCTGTTATGTAGGGTTTAATGAAAAATATCTTTACAAGTTCCATGGTTAAGGCTTTCCTTAACTCGTAATCCCCCGATTCATCAAGGCTGTCAGCGAGATTTCTTGTAATCTCGTGCCATTTTTTGATGAAGCCTTCATATTTCTTAAAATAAGGGGTATCCATCCATTTTTCAATCTTTATTTTGGCCCTGTCTGTCTTGGGGCACTCATGAATCTGGAGGAAATACTTATAATCCCCGTTATCGTCATATATTCTTCCCAGAGGAAAGAGCCTGCAGAATCCTGTTCTGTGCTGATGAATCGTACACCTTCCTGCCTCAGATAGGAACACGCAGGAATCCGTCTCTTTAGACATACAAAGGTGTGGCAGAAGGATTCCATCCACCACACCAAGTTCTATTTTACCTGTAGTCATAAGCTCCGCAAAGGAAGTCTTAAGGCCGGTTGTCATTCGCCACACGTCGTAAGGGTCCATGACAATGCTGTCTCCCATGCCCCTGCAACAATCAGAACAACCTACGCAGTCCTTACAGTCTGCCTTTACCATGTCGCCGGAGCTGTATAATCTTCCGTCGGAGATATCTTTAATATCTACTTCTCGAAGCATTCTATTTACCCTGCTGTTGTCTTCTTATCTTGTCCTTCCAGCATTTATGGCACATGGCAATGTAGCTGTCGTTGCCGCCGAGAAGTACCTGGCTTCCCTCAGTTACTATGTTGCCGTTTCCGTCAATTCTGGCGTTAACCGTAGCTTTTCTTCCGCAGGAACAAACCGTCTTGATCTCAGTCATGGAATCGGCAAGTTCCATAAGTCTCTTGGCTCCCGGGAAAAAGTGGGTCTGGAAATCGGTTCTTAATCCAAAGCAAAGAACAGGAAGGTCTTCGTCATCCACAAGGGTTCTAAGTCCGTCTATCTGCTCCGGGGTAAGAAACTGCGCTTCATCCGCAATGATAACGTCATGTTTCCCGGCCTTGTGGTACTCTTCCACCACATCCTGCTCCGGGGTAATAATCTGAGCCTTGGCCTCAAGGCCAATGCGGCTCTTTATGATATCCGCTCCGTCTCTGGTGTCGATACTTGGCTTAATAAGCCAAACCGTCATGCCAAGCTCCTCATAGTTGAACTTTGTAATAAGAGCCTGAGCTGATTTGGAGGAACCCATTGCTCCGAACTTGAAATACAATTTTGCCATATTTAAATACCCTTTTCAATCTACGTGATATTGTCTGTTTTCTACTTATTGTTGCTAAGATGAGCCTTAACCCTCTCAAGCACCATATCAAGAGCCACCAGGTTGTGTCCGCCCTCGGGAATAATGATGTCGGCATAACGCTTGCTGGGTTCAACAAACTGCTCATGCATGGGCTTAACCGTGGTGAGGTACTGGTCGATAACGCTCTCTAAAGTTCTCTCTCTTTCGTTGATATCCCTGACAATTCTTCGAAGGATACGCACATCCGCGTCTGTGTCCACAAAAATCTTGATATCCATCTGCTTTGCCAGCTCCAGATTCTGAAAAATCAGAATTCCCTCAACTATGAGCACTCTGGTGGGCTTAATCTCTACCACATCATCGGATCTGTCATGTATGGAATAGTCGTAAACGGGACAGTAAACCGTCTCCCCGTTCTTGAACTTCTTAATATCCTCTATGAACAAATCCGTATCAAAAGAGTCCGGATGGTCATAGTTTAACTTGGCTCTCTCCTCATAGGGAAGATTGTGGTGAGCCTTGTAATAATTGTCATGATACATAATGGAAACTTCATCACCGAACTTCTCCACAAGTTTCCTGGTGATGGTGGTCTTGCCGCTTCCTGTACCTCCCGCAATACCTATAACCAATACATCTGACATATTTCTCTCCTTTGGTAAAAACTAATTCTTCTACTTTACAGGTAACCACTCCAGTAAATGTCCCAATTCCTGCTCCCAGAAGGGCCACTCGTGACCGTAGTCAGCCTCATTCCAGGTTACATCATATCCCAAAGCTATAAGATTATCTCTAAAAGGCTTGTTTAATCTCATGAGAGGATCTTTTGTTCCGCAGCTTAAATAGAACTTCGGAATGTTAACCTCAGGATTCTTCTCATGTTCCTTCATAAGCTCCTTCATAAGATACTCAGGGTTCTTCACTGTCTCAATCTGGGCTTCGTAATCGGCTCCGATTATTTTGTCCTGGCCCACATAGTGGCAGATTGCGTTTTTCTCATGAAGTCTGAAAATGTTTAAAGCCGACGAGAAACCTCCAACGTAGCTGAAGGTGTCATGGTAGTAAAGGCCGTTTCTGATGGCACCGAAGCCGCCCATCGAAAGGCCTGCGATAAATGTGTCTTCTCTTTTAGGGGAGAGATTGAACATTTTTCTTGTAATATCCACAAGTTCCTCTCCAACGAACTTGCCGTAGTCGGTGTGGAATCCCGGTCCGTCGATGTAGAAAGCGTTCTCTCCATCCGGCATAATTACCGCAAGACCAAGTTCTCTCACCATTCTGTTAACGTTTGTATTTACGAGCCAATCCTCGTCTCCACCCTGCATTCCGTGAAGAAGATAAAGAGTCTTCAAAGGATACTTTGCTTCCTTATTTTCAACAGGAATAAGGGCGGTTATATGAACCGCCCTCAACAGGTTTTCAGAATAAACATAGGTCTGAACAACAGCCATGATTTAATCTCCCAATTCCAAAATAATTATCTTTTGCCCTTATCGTAAGGGATACCCTCTGCCTTAGGTGCTCTTGACTGCTTGGATGTGAATGCAAGTACAAGAAGTGTGATTACGTAAGGAAGAAGTCTGTAAACGTGAGTACTGATTCCGATGTCCGCAAGCCAGAATACTCCGTCGCCGTTGATATCAAGGGTTGAATAACATGCAGCGATACACTTAAACAAACCAAAGAGTAATGCTCCGCCTGCAATGTTTAAAGGCTTCCAGTTACCAAAGATCATAACTGCCAAAGCTAAGAAACCGAAGCCTGCAACCTCACCGTTTGCTGAACAGTTACAGGATGTGAGGGCATATACGAAGCCGCCCATACCTGCAAGGAAACCGGAAATGATTACGCCTGCATAACGCATCTTAACAACGTTGATACCAAGTGAATCTGCTGCCTGAGGGTTCTCACCGCAGGAACGAAGTCTAAGGCCGAATCTGGTCTTGTAAAGGATTACAGATAAGATTACGTAAATCAGGATACATACATAGGTTGCCAGGTAAACCTTGTTTATGAAGGTCTCACCAAGGAAGCCCAAATCGGTACTCTTGTCGATACCGAGAGTTGATTTCTTAATCATGAACCAGCTTGCAGCATCACCCTTTGCCATCATAAGAGTGTTCTGGTTAACCATGATTCTTACGAGGAAAAGAACAAGTGCAGGTGCTAACATATTAAGTGCTGTACCACCGATGGTCTGGTCTGCTTTAAGGTTGATAGCCGCAAAAGCAAGTAAAAGTGAGAATATTGCTCCGGCAAGTCCTGCGATAAGCATTGCAAGGATTTCAAAGAGCTGTAATGAGCCCCATCTTCCTGCGGATTTGGCTGCCTCGAAGACCTCCTTTTCCTGCATGATACGAACAAATAATACGCCGATAAATGCGCCAAAGATCATGATACCTTCCAGTGCCAGGTTGATGATACCGCTTCGCTCTGCGAAACATCCCGCAAGAGCAACGATCATAAGAGGAACCATGAATAATAATGTTTGCTGAATTAAGAATGACATTACTTCTTGCCCTCCTTCCTGCGTCTTCCGTTTAAGAGCATTCTGATAACAAGTGAGAATGCTGACATATAAACGATTACCGCAATTATAACGTCTGTAAGATACTCGTTGTATGCGGTAAGGTTGGAAAGCTGCATACCTACGATATTAAGCATAGCCATGAATATTCCTGCGAAAACAACGCCGATGGGGTTGTTCAAAGCAAGGAGTGCTACGGGGATACCGTTGAAACCTGTTGCAGGAAGTGACTGGTATGTTGACCAGAAGAACTCGGTATTTCCTGCAAGCCAGTAAAGCGCGCTGCCCGCTGCCGCAAGGGAACCTGCGATAGCCATTGAAAGCACGATGTTTCTCTTATCTTTGATTCCCGCATATCTTGCTGCGTGTCTGTTGGAACCGCAGGCCTTAAGCTGATATCCGAGAGTAGTTTTGTTCATCATAATGTACATGGCAACTGCAAGAAGGATAGCCACGATAATTCCCGCATTGGCCTGTGAGCCTGCGAATATCTTATCAAGTCCAAGCTTGGTGGTAGCCACGTTATTGTAAGAAGTTTTGTAGATGTAGCCGGTTTTGCCATATTCTTCTACGTTACAGAATACGCTGCCGTCGAAGAACCATGTTACAAGGTTGGCTGCGATCCAGTTGGTCATGATGCAGGCGATAACCTCGTTGATGTTAAACAAGGCCTTCATAAGTCCGGGAATTGCGCCCCAGATAGCTCCGGCTGCCATGGCTCCGACAAATGCAAGAATCCAGATGAGCCATGTAGGCATTGCTGTAGAGGGAATTGAAAGCGCTATAGCGAGGCTTGTAAGAGTTCCCATCAAATACTGGCCGGGTGCTCCAATGTTGAAAAGGCCGGTTTTGAAAGCTACTGCTACCGAAAGACCCGTGAGGATAACCGGGGTTGCTCTGAAAAGCATGTTTCCTAAGTTTGATGCGTTGAAGCCCCAGGTGAGAGCACCTGTTGCACTACGTCCTGTATTGAGTACGCCGAAGAAGATTAATCTCACTCCTTCCCATGCACCCTTAACTCCGATGGTCTTCTTACTCATTCCTACAATGAAGACCACTATGGCACCAAACACGAGACCGATAAGGATGGAAATAAGAGATGAGACAACGCTCTTGGTTCCGTCTTTCGCGAAGAATTTCTTTAATCCGCTCATGCGCCTGCCACCTCCTTATCCTTATTATCCTGTCTTTTGGCTCCTGCCATGTAAAGGCCAAGTTCCTGAGCCGTAACCTTCTTAGGATCGCACTCTGCAACTATCTCGCCTTCGTACATAACAAGAATTCTGTCTGAAAGGGACATAACCTCTTCCAGCTCAAGTGAAACTAAAAGCACAGCCTTGCCTTCGTCTCTTTGCTTAACAAGCTGTGAATGAATGTATTCGATAGCACCTACGTCAAGTCCACGGGTGGGCTGAACGGCAACAACAAGGGCTTTATTTCTGTCAAGCTCTCTTGCGATGATTGCCTTCTGCTGGTTACCACCGGACATGGAACGTGCAATGGTAATGGGACCCTGTCCTGAACGAACATCGAACTGCTCGATAAGGTCCTCAGCGTACTTTCTTACGCTGTCAAATTTGATAAATCCGTGATTCTGGAACTGAGGGTCCTGGAATCTCTGAAGTACCATATTGTTTTCAAGGGTAAAATCAAGCACAAGGCCGTGTTTATGACGGTCCTCGGGAATATGGGACATATTCTCGCTCTTGCCTGAAATTGAAGCCTTGGTAATATCCTTACCGCAGACCTTAACAGTTCCGCCGGTAATCTTTGAAAGTCCTGTAAGGCCATGAATGAACTCAGTCTGACCGTTTCCGTCGATACCGGCGATACAGACGATTTCACCCTTACGAACCTGCATGGTTACGTTGTGAACAGCGTCCTTCTTGTGGACCTCGTTATAAACGCACATGTCCTTGATATCAAGAACCACATCTGTGGGCTTAGCCTCGTCCTTCACAACCTGAAGCTGAACAGGACGTCCAACCATCATGTTGGAAAGCTCCTGCTTGTTGGTATCTTTGGTATTAACGGTATCTACATACTTACCTCTTCTAAGAACGGTAACTCTGTCCGCAACCTCCATAATCTCATTAAGCTTATGAGAAATGAAGAGGATGGACTTACCCTCTTTGGCAAGGTTCTTCATTATCTGCATCAACTCTTCGATTTCCTGAGGGGTAAGAACCGCCGTAGGCTCATCGAAGATGAGAATTTCATTATCTCTGTAAAGCATCTTTAAGATTTCTGTACGCTGCTGCATACCTACGGTAATGTCCTCAACCTTTGCGTCAAGATCAACGTGAAGTCCGTATCTCTCGGAAAGATCCTTTACTTTCTTTCTCGCTTCCTTCTTCTGAAGGAAACCAAACTTGGTATCCTCGGCACCAAGAATGATGTTGTCGAGAACTGTAAATACATCAACAAGTTTAAAATGCTGGTGAACCATTCCGATATGAAGAGCGGTAGCGTCGTTGGGGTTATTAATCTTAACCTCCACTCCGTCCTTCTTGATGATTCCCTGCTCCGGCTGGTAGAGACCGAACAGTACGCTCATAAGGGTAGACTTACCGGCGCCGTTCTCTCCCAAAAGCGCATGAATTTCACCCTTCTTAAGCTGAAGGGTGATGTCATCGTTCGCTTTGATTCCGGGAAACTCTTTCGTTATGTGAAGCATTTCAATTACGTATTCTGAATTGTTTGCCATGCTTCGACCTCCCTTAATAATCTTAGGGGTTATAAAGCCCCACGCTATTATTAATTATACTTGCTGAAAGGCCCATTTGCAATTGAAAAAACGCACAAAAAAAGAGCTGTGGAGATGTCTCCACAGCCCTTTAAATTGGCTAAAATTATTCAACTACGTTAACTGTAACGTTGCTGTAATCCTGACCAAAGTTTGCCTCGTAGTCAGCATCGATTACAAGTGAACCGTTTGCTACGCTGTCAAACATTGTCTGGTACTCGTCAACAGTGAACTTCTCGAACTGCCAGTTCTCTGTAGGGATACCTGTATCGTTGTCAGCAGCACCAAGTACTACACAACCTTCAAGGTTAGCCCACTCACCGGCATCGTTCTTAGCTGCCATCTGCTGAACAGAGTTAGCAAGCTCTTTCATAGCTGAAGTAATAACTGTGTCAGAATCACCTGACTGGTCAACGTCAACACCGATGGTCTTGCCGTCGTTCTCAGCAGCTGCTGCGAATACAGACTGGCAAAGTGTACCACCACAAGCGAATACAACTTCTGTACCGTTCTTGTACCAACCGTTTACAAGTGTCTGTAACTCAGTTGAAGGTGAGTATGTTGAACCATATAACCATGTGTACTGAACCTCTACGTCTACGCCAAGCTCAGCAGCTGCTGCGTTAGCACCCTGAACGAAGCCGTAACCGTATCTGCAGCATGCAGGGTTTGTTCCGCCGCCGCCACCGCAGAAGCCTAACTTTGTGTAACCTTCTTTAACTACTGCATAACCTGCGAAGTAACCACACTGCTCTTCCTGGTAAGCAACAGCCTTAACGTTGTCAAGACCAAGATCCCAACCATCGATGAAAAGGAAGTGTGAATCAGGATATGCCTTAGCAGCCTTCTCAAGAGCTGTAGCCTGAAGGAAGCCGGGAGCTACAACGAGCTCAGCGCCTGCTTCGCAAGCAGCAGCCATTGCATCGTAACGGTCATCATCAGTAGCCTCAGAACCGTTAGCGGGCTGATAATACTTGTAGCTCTTGCCGTTGTTAGCAGCATAAAGCTTAACACCGTTCCATGTACCCTCGTTGAAGGAACCATCCTTTAACTGACCTACATCAGTAACGAGTGCGATCTGATACTTTCCGTCTGCGGAAGTCATCTCATCGGGAACGTCATTTCCCTTTGTGTAAGTTGTAGCTGCTGCTTCAGTTGTCTCTGTTGCAGCTGCTTCTGTGCTCTCTACTGCAGCTTCAGTGTTCTCGGTAGCTGTTTCTGTTGTAGAAGTAGCTGCCTGCTCACCGCCACAAGCGCAGAGTGCAAATACCATGCACATTGCAAGTACGAGTGATAAAAACTTTTTCATTTCTATATCCTCCTGTTATTTGTCGTGGGACACTGTGCCTCACTTCGTGTCATTATAACATCCTGATAGGTATTTTTCAAGTTTGAGGAAGTTTCCTTTCATTCCTGCATTGTAGCAAGTTATGTCAACCAAATTAGGGCCTCCGCGCCGCGAAAAGCGGATAAAAATCGCAAAATCGTCATTTTTATATGCTTGTTTTCTTGTTATGTTAACCATTTCGAGGTGTTTTATGCTTCTTTCTACGTGAAAAAGGGAGATTTTGACGTTTTTACACGTAATTCATGCTGATTAACAAGAAAAAAGGCGGATAAAAATGGCATTTTCCTGTTTTTTATATGCTCCACCTCAAAATAGGCCAAACTTATGTAAACCAACCAAAGATACAAAGGCTCAGATTAGACGAAAATACAAAAGTTTATTGATATCAGCGTCCATAATATCTTCGAGACAATAATAGCCCCGGGGGCTTTAACGCTCCTCGGGGCTTAAATTCCTGAAACTTATGCTTTGTACTTCTCTTCCTGCTCTTTAATCCAGTCGGGATCCTCGAAGTAGTTAATCTTCATTGCGTTCTTCACATCGCGAAGAGTCTGGGAAGCAACCTCTCTTGCTGCCTCGGTTCCCTTCTTGAGAACATCAACAACATAGGGAATATCCTTCTCAAGCTCTGCTCTCTTCACTCTCATGGGTTCAAGAGTTTCCTCAAGAACTGCAAGTAAGAACTTCTTAACCTTAACGTCTCCAAGGCCGCCTCTTGTGTAATGGTCCTTCATCTCCTGAAGGTTAGCATAATCAGGGCAGTAACGCTCGAAGTGCTCATCCTTGCAGAAAGCATCAAGATATGTGAATACCGTGTTGCCCTCAAGGTGTCCGGGATCGGAAACCTGTAAGTGAAGGGGATCGGTGTACATTGACATTACTTTCTTCTTAACTTCATCGGAAGGGTCGGAAAGGTAGATACAGTTTCCGAGGGACTTACTCATCTTGGCCTGTCCGTCTGTACCGGGAAGTCTTAAGCAGGCTTCGTTCTCGGGAAGGAGAATCTTGGGCTCTACCAAAGTATCGCCGTAAGTGAAGTTGAAGCTTCTTACGATTTCTCTGGTCTGCTCAAGCATGGGCTCCTGGTCCTCGCCCGCAGGAACGGTTGTTGCCTGGAATGCTGTGATATCAGCAGCCTGGCTTATAGGATATGTGTAGAAACCTACAGGAACGCCTGTGAAGTTTCTCATCTTAATCTCTGATTTAACGGTAGGGTTACGCTCAAGTCTGGGCACCGTAACAAGATTCATATAATAGAAGCAAAGCTCTGTAAGCTCGGCAATCTGTGACTGAATCAGGATGTTTGACTTAGAAGGATCAATGCCTGCTGACATGTAATCCAATGCAACCTCTATAATATTCTGTCTGACCTTCTCAGGATTGTCCGCATTATCGGTAAGTGCCTGAGCATCGGCAATCATGATGAAAATCTTATCAAATTCACCGGAATTCTGAAGTTCCACTCTTCGGCGCAAACTTCCAACATAATGTCCTATATGAAGTCTACCTGTAGGCCTGTCGCCGGTAAGTATGACCTTCTTTTTACTTTCCATCTAAATAACCCTCTTTTTCTATATATTATGGCGTTCATGTGAAATTTGGGATTTGTCCCCAATTGTCACATTTATTTAGTTTAAAGAGTTTCAGGGGGTATGTCAACCACATTGCCCCCTATTTAAACGCAACAACAACCTCATACTCCGCATCAATAGCCTTTACGATGGGCTCATAAACTTCCTTCACCATCTTAAGAGCCAGGTCATCGGCGGTCTGGCCGTTTGATACGGTATTAAACTTCTCTTCCATGCGCTTCTTTAACTCTTTCTCAATCTCGTTGTAATCCTTTAGAGTTAGTTCTATGTCCCCTCTGGCAAGAAAACCTTCTTTTACCTCTCCGATGGAAACTTTATTGGGATCGATGTCCACAACCTCAAGGCGGGAATGATCGATGAGAATCGTTACGGTTTTCGCATCTTTGTCATCTACGATTCTGTCCTCAGTAATGTTATCAAGGTCAACTACGAAGTAGCCTTTGCCTTCATAAGACACCTTCTGCGTTTTCTTCAGGAAATCATAATCCCAGCTCTTGATTAACCTGTCAGTAAGTTCAGTCTCCACCTTGGCTTCCTGCTCACTGACGATAAGCTTACGCTGCTCTTTCTGATTGGATAAGAGTACTTCTGAGAAATTAACCTCAACTCCGCTTCCCTCCAGATATATTGTGTTGGGGTCAATCTGGATTACGCCATCACTGTAGTCAGAGTTGCTTTTCCTGTTAAGGCGCAATCCCACGCCGATAACAACTACTACTATAATCGCAACAAGTAAAGCGATGATAACTATCCTGGTAATCTTAATCTTCATCAGCTGTCACCTCCGGCTTCCCGTCTTCTTTCTTCGTAATGGCATAGCCCTCAGGCAGCCTTATGGCCGTCTTAAACATCATCTTAAATACAACCACCAGTAACAACAAAACCACAACAGGCACAACGCATGTGGTTACAATAAGAACTGCGATGGAGTTCATGCACTTCTTTATCCCGTTCTTGAAAAATGTAATAAGGTCATCAATGCCGCTCATGGCGTTTTTGAAGGCTTCGCTTATTTTGTCAAAAACAGTCGAATCTCCATCACTGCTTTGCATTGCATTATTTATCTTTTCCGTACCTGCTGATGTTTCCTCTATGGTCTCATCAACATAATCCAAATACTCTTCTCCGTACACCTTTGAAAGATGTGTGCTTACAGGTACCACTAAAAGCAGCAGTATTGCAAATGCAGCAACCTTATATGAGAACACTCTCCACCTGCGCTTATCTTTAATGATTGCAATGATGTATATGGCACATGCGATGGGAATAACCCATGTAAATACAAGGTCAACGCCCACGACCATAAGAAGTCTCTCAATCATCAGCGCAGCGAGAATTATGACGAAATACTTGTTCATGTCTGTAAAGGAATTGGCAAGGGGCGATGCAAAGTCATCGGGCAGGGCCGATATTGCCAGGGATGAAGCCACAACTGCACCTGCAAACTTAAATACGGTCTCCTTGCTTTCTTCAACATTTTGAAGTGTAGCCTTCACCGGTTTGGTTTCCGGGACCTTTGTAGCCAAAAGAAAAAAGGATATGGCTGCAATTAATATGGCGCTAAGAATTCTTATCCCTTTTATATTCATGTATTTGTTTATCCAAGACATCTCTACAGTCCTCCTTTTTCCGTATCTTTATTAATAATATCATAGTGTCAATTTTATTTCTGGTATTGCAAACACGTGTTCGAAATAGTATAATTGCGTTATGCAAAGGTATTGCCTTAAACGGTAGGCGGTTAGCCCTCTCCTGAGGGACTGTGACCCTCATTTACATAGAAACCTCTCCCCTTAGAGGAATATGTATAAGAAAGGGTGATGTTCATGCTATCATTAAGCGATCTCATAGCTGTAATCTCACTTTGTGTGACGATTTACAGTGTCGGATATGCCCACGGAAAACATACATCAAATAAAAAAGCACAAAAATAATCGCCTTGTCCCTGAGAAGATTAGGCGATTATTTTAATCAATAATCCAACTTGGGCTAACCGTCTATCGGTAATGCCTTTGCTCTTTTATTATAGCACATTTGTTTAGGTTTGCAATATTTCTTCCGTTCAATTAATTCTTGAATAGCCATCATCATTATACATCTCATATGATGAAGCATCGCATCTATAGGTAATCCACTCAATCTTAGAATAATCAATGTCTGATACATTCTTAGAAACAGGCGCTATAGGAAGAGCATGCCCCGGGCGAATGAATATCACAACTTCGTTGAGGGCTACATCAACATAATGGTCACCTTTTTGAAGAACCTCTTCATCGTAATCAAAGGCGCTTCTAAATCTGACCATCTTCATATCCTCCGGAAGATATACATATCTGCCAGATGCATTCTGCTTGTAAATAGGCGCAATCATGATGCTCTCGCCCACAAGGAGCTGGTCTTCTATTTCATTCACCCTTTCATCCTTATACTCAAACGCTAAGGGCATATAAAACATTCCGTTATTAAGGGCTGCCTTCATAAACTCAGAATATATGTAAGGAATCAAGGCATAACGGAGTCCAACAATATTCTTAAAATCGACCGTTTCACCAAAAGAGTAAAGCTCTTGCCTTCTGGTATAGTCTGCAGCATGATTTCTGTAAAGTGGATTAAATAACCCGGACTCCAGCCATCTAAGCAAAAGATCCTCCGTGCAGTCTGCGCCAAAACCTCCGATATCACATCCCGAGTACAGGAAGCCGCACATATTTAATGCAGGCATTTGCTGAATGCTTAATAACAAATGACTCCACCAGGATTTATTATCGCCGGTCCATACACCACCATATCTGTGCATTCCTATATATGATGCTCTTGAAAACATGAGTATTCTTTTATCGGGCGAGATCTTTTCAAAAGCCTCACCTGCTGCCTTTGTCATATTAAAGCCAAAAAGATTATGTACTTTATCATGTCTAATTTTGACTCCATCGTAATTATGATAGAATCGCTTGAAATCCTCAGAGTTATTGTCAATATCTCCGACAACCTCTTTGAACTTAAAGAAAGAATGAATGTCTAAGTTTTTACCCTTAAACTCCTCTATCTCATCAAACACTTCCCTAAGGTGGTCTTCGGTATAGAAAATAGCGGGCTCATTCATATCATTCCAAAAGCCGTCTATTCCTGCATCAAGAAGCAGCTTATACTTTTGTCCAAACCACGCCCTTACCTCGTCATTTAAAAAGTCCGGAAAATGAGATTTGCCCGGCCATACTGCCGCCACAAGATCTGTCCCATCCTCTTTTTTACAAAAGTAATTATTCTTAACCCCTTCCTCGTATACAGAGTAGCCATCTTCAACCTTGACTCCTGCATCGATAATGGGAACCAGATGGATACCCTTGTCTAACATTTCTTTTACAAATTTTGCAAAGTCGGGAAACGCTTCCTCATTAATGGTAAAATCCTTGAAGCGCTCCATATAATCAATGTCTAGGTAAACCGAATCAATAGGTATCCCCAACTCTTCATATTTGGAAACGACTTCTCTTACCTCGTCTTCGTTTATGTAACTCCACCTGCTTTGGCCATAGCCAAAAGCCCACTTGGGAGGAATATAACAAGCTCCTGTTAGTTTCCTGAATTCACTTACAATCTCTTTTTTGTTTTTTCCCTCAATGACATAAATATCAACATCCGGACTTGTCTGTCTGACTATAATTTCATCAATCTTGGAAAATCCGATGTCAAATTCAACGCTTTCAGGTGTATCCCAGAAGTATCCAACTGTATCTTCATCATCTATGATAAAGAAATTCTGTGCACCATACAGTGACCTCTTATCTTCAAAATGATTGGGTTCATCTGAACAAAAGCTGGTATACGTCCACCCTCTCTTGTTGATTCCCCTTACAGTTTCCCCAAGTCCATATACAACAGCCTTCTTACCCATTTTTCGACTGAACGTATTTAATTTGGAATCTATTAACCATCCCGGCAAATCCTTCTTTTCTGAAGTCATGTTGATTACCGTAGCATAGGTGGTTCATG
>JAEEGJ010009308.1_pt1 | contig 26407 bp, 23 predicted proteins | sample 8958761 | NCBI WGS metagenome assembly JAEEGJ01 (sample SAMN16246546, study PRJNA631951) | gut metagenome | biome: gut microbiome; feature: rumen; material: RS-attached | host: Bos | place: Iran: Karaj | collected 2018-10 | reverse complement strand
ACTCCGGAGCGTGGATTGACGGGCGATTCGCCGGTCTTCCGGACAATCTGATGCCGGGCAGGTATATCCTCGAGACGCAATACTCGGACGTCTTCGAGCGCTGGGACGATGCCACGATCGAGAAAAGCGTAGTCCGCATCCGCCCTCCGCTGCTGCTCCGCTGGCCGTTCATCCTCCTGTACCTGTTGCTGCTCGGCGGGGCCGCCTGGCTGTTCATCCGCTATCGCGAGAACCGTCAGCGGGCGCTGGTGCTGCAGGAAGAACTGGACACCCGCAACCGCTTCTTCGGCATCATCTCCCACGACCTGCGCAACCCCGTTTCCGGGATACGGACACTGGCTTCTTCGCTGGAGGATGCCCCGGAAAGCAGGCTCCGCGAAGGGATTAAGGCGATCGACGCTGCGGCAGAGCAGACATCCGCCCTGCTGGAGAACCTGCTCATGTGGTCCGTGAGCCAGAAGGGCTTGCTGCGCCCGGTGTTGCGTGAGGTGTTCCTGGAAGACGTCGTCCGCGAAGCCGTTGGCACGATGAAAGTGGCCGTCACCGTGCCGGAAGGGCTCTCGGTGACCACCGATCCCAACATGCTCGCCACATGCATCCGCAACCTGCTGGACAACGCCGTCCGCTTCTCGCCCGAGGAGGGCTCTGTGCGGCTGGAGGCATCTCCCGAAAGGATAGTCATCAGCGACCGGGGGCCGGGGATGGATCCGGAGATGCTGCGTACCCTGTCCCGCCCGGGGCATCTGGGGCTGATGATAACGCGGGAACTGCTCGATAAACTCGGCAGCAGCCTGTCTGCCCGGAACCTCCCCGAAGGAGGATGCGAAGTAACCATACACCTGTCATGATAAACGTACTGCTTGTTGAGGATTCCACCGTATTTGCCATGGGGCTGAAGATAGCCCTGGAGGGCCGCTCCGACGTGGGGCTGGCCGCGCATGTTCTGACTTCCGGCTCCGCCGTAGCCTATCTGAACGCACATCCAGAGGTGGATGTGGCCGTGGTGGACATTACCCTGGAACAACAGACCGACGGCCTTACCCTGCTGGGCATCCTGCGTGAAGCGTTCCCGCACGTGGCGGCGCTGGTTCTGTCGCACTACAAAACGCCCGCATACATCATACAGTCAATAACTTATGGCGCACGTGGCTATCTTGCCAAGGACTCCGCACCGTCGGAGATTGCCGATGCAATCGTAAAGGCTTTCGCCGGTGACTGCGTGTTCTTCGGGGACACCATTCCGGTGAAGGAGATAACCAGGCTGTTCGGCGGGGAAGACAAGATACAGGCGCGCAGGCCGCAGAACCTTTCGCCGAAGGAACTGGAAGTGTTGCAGTTGGTCACGTCCGGCTACAGCAACGCCCAGATAGCGGCCGCGATGGGAGTGGCGACAACTACTGTCGACAGCTATAAGGAGCGCATCAAGGCCAAATTCGGCCTGGACACGATCGTGGAATGCGTTGCCAGCGCAGTCGATGCGGAACTGGTTACCATACGCTGACCGGGATTGCTTTAGCAAGAATTATTTTATAACTTTGTGAATCAAACAGATATCTTATGAAAAGGATTCTTGCAATTTTGACGGCCGCCCTCGCGCTGATGGCCGTATCCTGTGAAGGGAACAAATCAGAAGACGACGATGACACCATCGAAGTAACCGAGGCAAACCTCCAAGGCACATGGGAAGGTGCCGTAGAGCATGATTTCGGCCAGGGCTATCCACAGAAGTGGCGCATCCAGATTAATGGAAAGGAGTATACCACTTGGCATACCCACCAGACGGCAGGCACCACATATGATGAAGTGCAGGGCCTCAAGACCGTGGGCAACAAAGAAAAGGGCACATGGGCTTATGCCGACGGGGTCCTCACCCTCACCCCCAAGGAACAGTATGCATCATACTACCAGAAGATGAATCCCGATTATACACTCAGTGGGAACGTTTATTATGAGTACAATGAGGAAACCATGGAAGCGGTCCAATGGTATGTGACTCCTCAGTCCATCATCGAAAGCGGCGTAGAAGAAGGTTCTGATTGGTACATTTCCAGGTGGAAGAACGTCGTGCTGACCAAGACCGCGCTTACCATCAAGATCAACATGGACACCTTCGTGCTGGAAAAGAAATAGAATGATCCTTCGTAAAGGGTTACTGCTAATTCTTGCATGGGGGCTTGCAATGTCGGCTGCCTCCTGTGGCGGTACTGCTTCGAATGAAGAGTCCTGGCCATCCCTGCTTTCGGAGAGCCGACACTTCGCCGCTCTCAAACAATGGGAACCCGCAACGGATTATGCAATAAAGGCATTGTCTTCCAATAATCTGGATGATGGTGCCAAATCCTTGGTGCTGAGTCATCTGGCTTCTATCGACATAATGACCTGGCGGGACGCCCAGGGGTGGGAACACGCCGTTGAGGCGGAACGTCTTGCCCGAGATGCCGGAACAGACACTCTTATAGCTACCGCTCTTCTTCAAAAGGGCCGTCTTCAGTTATGCGGAGCCATCACCCAGGGCGAGGCCCAGGACGCCGAGGCCCTGGAAACACTTCAGGAAGCCATGTCCCTCGCTTCCGGCAGTCCCTCCCTTCAGGCGGATATCCTTCTTCAGATGAGCCAGGCTTATATCGGACTGAATCGTTTCAGAAGCCCTATAGACACAAAGATATATGCTGAGGCGGGCCGGTGTATCGACCATGCAGTTGCCGTGTCGAAAGACTCGGCTTTCGTCTCAAAAGCCCTGCCCTATTGGATGCGCTGGTATCGCCAGGGAGGAGCCTGGCAAGACGGAATAGCCTGCTGTAAACGTGTTCTTGAAGGTTTGGGAAAGGAAGACTTCCTGATGCAGAGCCAGTGCTGGAACAACCTGGTGATGCTCTATGCCCAGGCCGGAGACGTGGAAGGTGCGGCCACGGCTCATCAGCAGTATGTGTATGCCATGGAGTATTACATGCAGCAGAAGGCTGATGAGCGCTTGCAGGAAATGGAAACCCGCTACGAAAGCTCCCTCAAGGAAGCCCGCATCTCAAGGATGCGAATCGTGATGATCGCACTCATCATCCTTGCTATCACTTTAGTAATAATGATAGTCGTCTCCCAGGCTTATATTCGGAGAATAGTTGCATCGGACCGTGGTAAGGAACAGCTTCTGCGGCTTATCTCAAAGGATCTTGCCAATCCTCAGCCGGGAGATTCCCCCGTTCCGGACAATGCTACAATCCGTGCCCGCTGCCGGGAGCTTCTGGGAGAGGAAGACGGAGACATTGCCAATGATATCGCCTCCTACATCACAGGCCTTGCCGATGAGCGATCCCGCCGTGTAAAAGAATTCGGCCTTACCGCCCGTGAAATAGAAGTGATACGTCTCAGCGCCGAAGGCCTTTCCGCTGCAGGTATCGCGGAGCGCCTCCACGTGAGCGTTTACACCATAAAGAACCACAAGCAGAACATCTACCTGAAGATGGATGTGCGCAGTAACTCAGAGATGCTGCGCCTCGCAAATGAACTTGAGATAGTTTAAAATAGTGCTTTTGTACTATAACAGGAAGTGTTTTTTTGCCGACATTCGTGGCTGTGGATATAACTATTGCTATTAATATGACAAAGAGAATTATTTCTGCCCTTGCGGCCCTGGCGCTACTGGCCGCCTGCGATCCTGAAATGAATGAGGTACCGGCAACCTCCATCACATTTGATGAACCGGCTGTCACCATGAAGGTGGGAGAGACCAAGACCCTTACCGTAACGGTAGAGCCGGAAAACACTACGGACAAGGTGGAATGGGAATGCCTGATGCCGGAAAACGCTACCGTTGAAAACGGTGTGGTTACGGCATTGCAGGAAGGCTTCGCTTCGATTGTGGCCAAGGCCGGAGAGGTTCAGGCTACCTGCCGTATCTTTATCGAGGCTGATGGCGACGAAGAAAGCTTTGTCATCGAGCCTGCTCCCGTCACTCTTGCCATAGATGAGGAGGCAGAGCTGACGGCGGTCATGAAACCTTCCGGGACCAAAGTAAAAGTTGAATGGAAATGTGATAAGCCTGACGTAGTTGCGCTGGGCGCTATCAATGATTCTCAGGCCAAGATACAGGGCCAGGCGGCAGGCAAGGCCACGGTCACGGCATATGCTTCCGATGGCAAGACTGCTACCTGCGAGGTCACCGTGGAAGGCGGTACGTCGATCGTGGCGGTGACGTCCATTACGCTTGACAGGGATAAGCTTGAGATGACCGTGGGTCAGAAGGATACTCTTGTGGCCACGGTTCTTCCGGAAAACGCCACGTACAAAACAGCCTTGAATTGGAGCGTTATGGATAACAGGATCGTAACCGTGGGCACAAACGGTGAGCTTACCGCAGTCTCCACCGGCACCACGAAGGTTACTGTAATCAGTGTGATGCATCCAAGCGTAATGGCATCGTGCGAGGTGACGGTCAGTGGGCCTAAGGCACCACGTTATTTCTTCCAGACCTCGGACAATTACGGGCAGGCGAAGTTATATGTAGATGGAAAGCAGTTCGGAACTTCGACGACCGTAGCATATGCAAATAATGAAGGCACGGATATCTGGTACTATGCAAGCGATGGTTTTTATAAGGAGAACCAGAAAGTATTGAGCGTAAACCGCGAGTCTTTAGGTGATGGCCAGTACCATGTTTTCAATGGTTTTGCCGTCAAAAACGGATTGCTCCATTACGTTTACACGACGTTCACCAGCGGCGACTACAGGATGTATTTCCGTACCGTGGATCTATCCAACGGAAAGGTTTTCGAAAACAAGCTGAACGAAACACCTTACGCTCAGACATATACTACGTCTGCCAACGGAAAGTCAATTTGCGTGACAAACAACGGGAAAGTCTATATTCCAGTCAGTGTCAGGCTTACTTCTTACTGGACCACAAAAGTTTTGGAAATCACTCCTGCTACGGAGACCTCCGATGCAGTGATTACTGAACATGTCCTTTTTGAAGGGTCAAGCAATTTGACGACTGGCACATATGATATCGCGAACGGCGAGGATGGCAGTGTTTATACCCTTGTTCATTATCAGGACAAGTCTGAGTCAAAAGATGAAATGGTCCTTTTCAAAGACTTCCAGGAAGTCCGGCGCTACGAAGGCTACAACTACGGCAATATCAGCATTGACGGCACGGACGTTTATCTGTTCATGACGCGCACGGATAACTCCACCTGCGATGTTTTTAAGAACGCGGATATAGTCAAAGGACCTTTGACAAATGTGTATCAGAGAAACGGTTGCGTCGCCGCAGATGGTAACGGAGGGTATTATTACGCCTATACCAAACTTGTAAACAATAACCTTGCCGGCTATCTCTACGATTCCGGCAGCAAACAGCTGTTCCAACTGACAGCTATGATCATAAGGCTTCAGGTCGCCAAGTAATCGGTACAGCTAATATGATTACAGCCCGTGGATGGTTCCATGGGCTGTTTTTGTGTTTTGTGGCGAATTTCACCACAAGAAAGTTGCCGCGATGGGCTACCTTTGCGAAAAACACGTACGCGTATGAAAAAGATACTGATCATTCTTTTTGCATTCCTGTCCCTTTCCGCCACAAGGGCATCCGCCCAGCTCGGATTCGATTTCGGAATGAACTTCGAATTCATGAACCGCGAGGCTCCTGAAGGATTCAGGTCGAGCGGCTTCGGCATGGGGCCCTATGCCGGCATTATCTATGGAATACCAGTCACCATGTCGAATATGGTGAGCGTAGGGCTGAACTACAAATTCGATATCATCTATGGTGCTCCAGGCACTACGTGGGATGATAAATTACTGGACCCTATTACCCTGCTGAACGACGACACGGACATAAGGGAGCAGCATCTGCAGGTTCCGGCCATGTTCATTCATGAGAGTGGATTGTTCAATTTGAGCGCCGGCCCTGTGTTCGACTACTGCCTTTCTTCTACTGTTGTGAGCACGAGTACAACCTGGCCATACAGGGGCGAGAATGGGAAGAGTAAAAAGATGGACAGCATAAAAGATCTCGGCATGAAGCCGTTCAATGTTTATCTCAAAGCTGGAGCCGGAATAGGACTTAAGGCCTTCTCTTTTAACCTTACGGCCTCCTACGGACTGTTGGACCTGTCGCCGGACGGCACGGGCCTTCGCCGCTGGGCCGCAGGCCTGGACATGCATCTAGTTTTTTAGCTTCCTATGCGTAAACTGATTCTTATCTTGTCCCTTCTTGTCCTGGGCAGCCTATCCATGGTTGGGCAGGATGTGATTATAAGCGGGAACTCCGATTTCAAGAGGCTGTGCGAAGGCAATAAACTCCCCAAAGTGGAAGGATGGACGGTGGTGTCGAAGAACGTGGCCGGACCGGCCCTCACTCCCGAAATCTGGTGCGGGATAGCCCGCATCCGCAAGTCGGGCAGCGACTACATCGCCACCCTTGCCTATGGCCCGGTGCGGTGCGACAGGATGTGGTTCCTCTCCAAAGGCCTGGTAATCTACAACAAGGGGTCGAAGTACTCGGCCTTGTGTCTTGTTGACGGAAAGTGGAAGCAGACCCTGAAGGGCTACAGCTGCGAGGCCATACCGTTCGGACATGCGGACGGAACCAGGGCCCAGATGCTGGCCCGCGGCAAAGACGGCTACTACAGTTGGATAGACGAAGGTGGTAAGCATCTCCCCGGCACACCGGATCATTACGACAACACTGTCCTGTACAGCCGTAACAACGAAGTCGCCGCCGTCAAGACCGGAGGCAAGTGGGGTGCAGTATCTTCGGATGCCCGCGTGGTGGTCCCCATCCAGTACGACACGCTCTACCTTACCTCTCCTCTCCGCCAGTGGGGAGGGAAATGGGCCTCGGCCAACTGGTTCTACGTGAGCAAGAAAGGCCTCTGGGGTGTACGTGGAGACAACGGCGTAGAAGCCGTCCCTACCGTCTACAGCGGATTGTCTTACTGGCCCAAGGCCCCGGACAGCTGGTGTTATCGCAAACCCGGCGGCAAGTGGGGGATGAGGGAAAGCGGCGGCAAACAGATACTCCCGGAAGAGTACGACGGGCTGTCGCCATACAGTTTCAGCGCTTCCGTGAGCGGCTCGCTGCGACTCCCGTTTGCGATTATCGCGGGGCGCGGAAAGGGGCGTGCGCTCCTCAACCACAAAGGCAACGAACTCCTTCCGTACATGGAGAATGCGGACATGTTCGACATGCTGGTGATGTTCTATCCCCAGAAATCGTTCTCCGTATTCACATGGAACCGCTATAAACTCTGGACAAAGGGAGAATTCGAATCCACCGCCGAGTTCGAAGCCAGGAAGAAGGATCCTTCCAGGACTGCGGGATATGTTTCGTCGCTGCTCCCTGCCGCCGAGAAAGCTTTCGCTGCGGCCATTGTCGGAAACGACGCACACCTGATCCTCAGCCGCTACGATGCCGACAGCGAGTGCTTCCTTTTCTCTGTGGACAAGATACTGCAGGACACCTACAGAATCCGGGTCCCCAGGGCGGACGCCCCTTTGTTCAAGGAGGAGTTCAACAGCTTTGCGGCCGATGCACTCAAGTCGGCCAAGTACTTCATACACAACGACATGCTCGCGCTTCGCAGCATCACTTTCACTACTCCGGAAGGAAAGACTTTCAGCTTCGAGAACCCTGCGGCTGAAGGGTATTCCCTGCCTTTACTCAAAGACCTTGACTTGATACAGCGATGAAAAAGATAATTGCAATGCTTGCCCTCGCCTGCCTGAGCCTTGTGGCGGGTGCACAGTCCAAATTCGACACCGGCACTCACGCAAAAACCGCTCTTGGCCAGGCGGAAGAAATGAGCGGGATGAAGGTGACCACCTCCAAACCCAAAGGCAACTATACAATAATTACTCCTGCAGCACGTGCAGTCAGCGCGGCGAGTCCCGTTTCGAGCAGCAACAGCACACTCAGCCTTGCCACGGGAATCATAACGTCCTTCCTGTTCAGCGCCCTCGATGCCCTGGAAGACAGCCGATCCAGCGCCCCCTCCACGGTAGGGACTTACTCGCAAACTTACTCGCAGCCGGTAAATCCGGTGGCTCCGGATGTTTACGACGAATGCGATGCGGACATGGTGAACAAGTTCCCTCAAGGATGCAAGTTCGAGCGTCACTATCCCGTCCCGGGCGACAAGGACTGGTATCTGGAGCTCAAAATGACGAACGAAAGCACCGTGGACCACGATTTCACGATAATCTATTGGGAGAAAGAGGGGAGGGACGGAACACCGAGGCTGAAAGTGCTGCGCAGCGGCCTGCCCCAGAACCGTATCCACGACCCCCTGCTCGGGCTAAGCGTGAACGGACACTACGATTCCGGCACGCTCTCCACCCGCTATAAGATAGAGAAGATCATCTATAACGATTAACCTGAACCGGGTTTACTGCAGGTCGTAGGTTTTTTTTAGTGCTTGATTACAGTATGCAAAGATAACATATTGCAAGGATGATTCATTTATTCCCGGAAATGATTACCTTTGTTTTTGTTACATATTAAGTAGTTATGAAATTAAAGATTGCCATCCTGGCTGTGTCGTTGCTTTGCGCATCCTGCGGACCTAAGGTCGCCCTCAGCAGTTTTAAAGACCTCCCCGAAGAAATTAGCGTGGTAACCGTTGGAAATCGCGTTGCGGAACAACTCCTTGCCGCTGATCCGCTGGATTATGGGAATAATCTCCCTGGTTATCAGGCACCCTATAATTATGGACGAGGTGGCAAGGAAATGAATTATTCCGTGGTAAGCCTTTGGGTTAATGCCATCGAGTTCGCCCACCGTTCCCATAACAAGAAGTTGGAGAAGCGATTGATTGATTTTTTTGAGCCGTTCTACGGAGAGAGAAAAGACAAGCGCAATCGCGACAATCATGTGGATTTCTCCATCTTCGGGGCCATTCCTCTGGAGATCTATCTGATGAACGGTGACAAGCGGGCATTGGAATTGGGACTTCGATATGCCGATCATCAGTGGGAAGATCCGACAGGGGAGCCCGGCAAGAAGGTGGGTGGCAACGGCAATTTCCCTATCGAGGTCCAGCGGGAATTCCTTGCAAACGGATATTCTCCCCAGACCCGCCTGTGGATCGATGACATGTACATGATTACGGTCCTCCAGACCCAGGCTTATCGGGCCACGGGTGACCGCAAGTATATTGACCGTGCGGCCCGTGAGATGAAAATGTATATGGACTCACTCCAGCGGGACAATGGCCTGTTCTATCATGCCCCCGACGTACCCTTCTTCTGGGGACGTGGAAATGGCTGGATGGCGGCGGGGCTGCCCATGCTTCTGACCTATCTCCCCGAAGACAGCGAGTATCGCCCTTCACTGAAGGAAGCATATATGAAAATGATGCCTACGCTCCTGGAGTCTCAGCGCGAAAACGGCATGTGGGGGCAGGTTATCGATGATCCGGAGTTTTGGGATGAGTCTTCCTGCTCTGCCATGTTTGCCTATGCTTTTATAGAAGGTATACGTTCTGGCTTGCTGGACGAGGCTACGTATGGCCCTGCCGCACGTAAGGCCTGGGTTTCCTTGTGTGGGAAACTGGATGAACATGCCAATCTTGCAGATATCTGCATCGGGACCGACCGTAGAAACAGCCGCGAGTGGTATATGGACCGCCCCCGCTCCAACGGTGACCCTCATGGGCAAATGGCAATGATGTGGATTTGCAGCGCGCTGTTGAAATAACTATCGCGAAACCTTTATCGTGTAATCCCGGAACATCTCGGGATCCAGGCTTACTTCCAGAGGCTTGCCACTGGCTACTTCGACGTTCCTGATGTCGATGACTCCCTTCGCGATGAAGGGATAAGGCACATCCTCATCGATACCCCGCTTGAATTTCCCGAAAATCATGGGCCCCTGGTAGTCCTTGTCGCTGACGCGGCTGTCGTCGATGACAAGGTTCTTGATATCGATTCTTTCCGGGAGGTAACATGTGTAACCGAAGTCATGCTTCCCAGCGTTGGATCCTCTCAGCAAGGATACGTTTTTGGCCCCTTCAGGAACGATGAGCTTGCAGTTCCTGGCGATGAGTTCGCCTTCCCAGGAACTGCCATAATCGGCCCTGAGGGCGACGAGGGACTTGCGATGGATGGTGCAGTTTTCGAGCAGCAATGTCCCGTAACCGACGACGTTGACGCCAGTGTGCCCGAACTCGCAGTTGGTAAGGGTGACGTTCCTCACCCCCTGATGGGCGTCGAAGCGGGAGAAGACGCAGTTGTCCAGGGCGAGGGACTTGCAGAAGTTGGAAACGAAGATCCCCCAGTACTTCGTGTCGTTTATGTCGGTGGTCTGTGTGCAGTTCTCCCATCTGACGCCTACGCAGCCATGGGCGGAGATGTCGTATGTCCCCATACTGACGGGCACGCCGGCAGATCCTATGGTCCTGTAAGTCTTGTGCGCTGTCAGGAGGCAGTCGCTGACCACGATGTCGGCAGCCGTGTCCAGGGACAGGAAACCGTCGTACGGGGCGCCGTGGTCGAGTTCTCCTTCGATATAGTGGGATATGCCCTCGATTCTGACGTTGGACCTTTCGACGGCTATTCCGCGGCCGTAGTAAGTGTACTTGGAAGGGGCTTGGTTGGCGATGGTGGTGAAAATTCCGCCCTTGACTGTCAGGAGTTTGCCGTCGATGGGGTGAGCTGTCATCCGGGTGATTTCGTCGTAATCCCAGATAAGCGCAGAGGAGGGTTCTATGTTGCCGTCAGCGTCGACGATGATGAATTCTTGCTGACTGACCCCGCTGTTCTGGTTCGCTCCAAGCCGGACGTACACCTTATGATTGTCGTTTACCACTTCGACCAGGCAGCGGTAGGGAAGGGCCTTGCCTATGTTGGTCTGGCCCCGTTTCAGGCTTCCAATTCCGTCGATGTCAAAGGGCTCGAGGGAGGATTCAATCCGGAAGATACAGTCCTCGCGGTCTTCGAGGCTGACATGGCTGTCGTCGATTATGAACCTGGCGGTACCGAAATCGACATCAGTGCGGATTTCGGCAGTTCCGGGCGTGTTGCCTATGTAATACGTCTTTCCGTCGGCGGCCTTGACAGGGAGCCCCTTTTCATTGGCGGCTGCGTGGGTTGCAATGATGGCGGGGAAGTCGTCGGTGACACCATCCCCCCTGGCCCCGAATTGCTCATATGTGAGGTATTTCGGAGAAGCGCACGCAAATGCGATTGGCAGGCATCCGGCAAGAAGCAGAAAATTATTCATAATAGGCTAGAATTCTACAACTGCGATTGAGTTATTGCATAACTTGACACTCACGGTTCCGTCTTCCGCTGGGAAGAGGGGAATCTCGGTATAATTATGCCGATCGTCGGTAAGGTGGCAGTATACCACCTCGCCCGGACTGTATCCCTTGACGGAGATGTTCACCGTTGCAATATTGCAGGTATTGTTGTCTCCATTGTAACGGGTCAGCATGAGCGTGGTTTTGCCGTCCTTGACGGCTGCTACGGCATAGATATCCCCCTCACCGCCTTCCAGGGCGCACTCGCACTGATTCCCGCGGAGTTTGCTCCAGGCATAGAATACATAGTATGTGGGCATGTGTTTCCGTGTCTGGGGGTCGTAGAAACCGCAGAAGGAATCCACGTTTACGCGGAAATCATAATACATCAGCATATCCACCGGAGCATCCTGCATCGCGCACATGACGGCTCCCACGAACGCTGCGCCCTTGATGTTCAGGCGGGTTTCGAAGTTGTAGTATTCGTATGCAGACTCGGCACCGGGCTTTTTCAACTGCCAGTAATTCCACTCGGTCAGGAAGAGTTCGGCATCTTCGTACCCGTACTGCTTCATCCACTCCCTGAGCATTTGGGATTCCTTCACGTAAAGCGAAGGCTCGACATCGTATTTATGCCATGTGACGAAGTCGATAGGAACGTTGTGGGCATGCATGTATTCGAAGAACTGCTGGAAATAGAGATAAGTCTTGTCTCTTCTCAGAATCCTGCAGTATGAGGGGCCGCCTATCTTAAGGTCCGGGAAACGCTTTTTGAGGTGTTTTGCCGCAACCTCATAGAACTTATGGAACTCTTCCAAGGAACCGCCCCAGGTACGTGGGTCAGTCTTCCATCGGTCCGATTCCTGGTCCAGATCGGCCTCGTTCCATATCTCCCAGTAGCGGATGTCGTAATGGAAGCCGTTTGCCCAGCCTTCGTTATAGTGCATTATGACGTGCTCGCAGATCCTGGCCCATTTCCTGTAATCCTTCGGCGGATAGATGTGGTATTTTGCCTCCGGGTGGGTTTCGATGGACTGTCCAAGCCTGTACATCACCTTCGCGCCGGAATCCAGCAGAGTCTTGATAAAGGCATCGGTTTCGCGGAAATCATATGAGGAGGCCTTGTCGGGATCCTTGCTGAAATCCGGGAAAATGTCGGAAATATCCACCAGGTGATAGCCGTAATAATCATCTACGGTTGAATCGTGAGTACGGCTGAACGGGATATTCAAAATGCGGAAATCCTCCATCTGCTGCGGATCGTCACCGACGTTTGGGCCGTTGTTTACGGCGTTCATAGGCTTGATAGGACCCTTGATCGCCGATGGATTTATGGTGGCCTTCACAAGCAGGGAAGAAATGTCCGGATGCGTTTTCTGGGCCTGTACGCCTGCTGCGGCGAAGAGCAAAGCGAATGCAAAGAGTATCTTTTTCATGGCATCTATCAAATAGGATTCACAAACTTACGTTTTTTTCGACAACAATTCAACCCTCTCCATAATACACTGATAACGAAAATAATGTGCTTCTGGCGGATATGACTGTATCGTTGGCAGTTGTGTATTATTAGAATAATCTTCGTGTATCCAAATAATAAGCGGAAAAGGTGGCCAAAAAAACGTATCTTTGGTGAGCCAATAACGATATGAAACGTATAAAGACAATCGGAATCGGCATCCTTTCGCTCATTGTGATCTTTTTCCTAGCCAGATGGATAGGGATGGGCGTAAACAGGCGTACTCCAAGCGGTGGTATCAACAAGTCGATGTATGTCGACATCAACGGAGACATTGACTATCAGACCAATTACTCTCTTGCCTGCGAATATTTCGAACAGGTAAACGCTCCCAAGAAGCAGATGTTCGTGATGAAGGACGCCACCCATGGCCTCCTCGAATCGCGTTCAGAAGAGTTCTCCGGCCATCTCCACCAGATTGCCGCTCGCATCCGCCTTGCCGTCCGTGACCGGCCTTGTTGGACAGGATGGTGAACAAGTCATCCTGAAGCGAGGTCTCATCAATATCGGACAAACTCTCCCGGGCTTTCCAGATACAGATTCCCGTAGGAGGCGGCGCCCACGATTTTTGCGTGCGAGCCAAGGGTATGGGCGGCGAGGTAGAGGAACAGATCCCGGAAATTGCATTCCGGATTCTCCGTCAGATAATCTGTCAGACTGAGGGAGAACCTGTCGCACATCCAGATGCGCGCCGAGGAGTTCCAGTGCTCAGCCCACGACATTTCGTTGGCGCTTGCCCCGGAAATGGCGAGGACTCCCCGGATTCCGTCAACATTGCGTATGACAGCCTCCCCGTAGCACGGTTCGGCGCATATCAGCAGCTTTCGGAATGTCATCTTTTCCGCTGTCTCCTTGAGGAGCCCGGCGCCGAAGCCTTCGCCCGGGGGTTTGTCTCTCCAGCAGAATTCATCGGCTCCGTCGGTGGGCTGGCTGTGTCCGTGGCCGCTCCAATAAAGAAGGACATTCGCTCCGGCGTCCTGCGGCAGCACTGTATGGAGCCGTCCGCTGCTCCTGCCCAGCAGGATGTCGGCTATATCGGCGGGGGAGAGGTCCTTGCTGTCGTAATCCATGACGGCGGCGGGAAGGGCGTCTGTGCCTCCAAGAAGGTCGGGCCCGTCTTCCGCGTTCCTGACAATCCCCGGTTCGGGATTCATCTCGTCCGAAGCCATGTCCTTGTCCAGAACGAGGATGATATGGTCGTCCGGGAAACCGCGGCTGCGGAGCATCTGATACACGCCGAGCACATCTGCCTGATGCCGATAGTTGCTGAAACCGTTGCTGCCCTGCACGAGGACAGCATACTGGCAGTCGAGTTCGGGATAGCTGAAATCCGCGCCGCCCGAAGCCTGGGAGTCGAAATCGGACCTTGCCTGCTGCTCGCTGTAGAGATATCGCCAGGCGGCGTTGGCATCGGCGGTACGGCCTCCGGATCCTCCGAAATAACCCCGGTGATGGATTTCACCGTCCAGAATCTGCCAGAGGACATAGGTGGTTGAAGTGGCCGCGGTGTAGGTCTGACTGTCGAAACTGATTTCTCCTGACGCACCGATGAAGTGAAGCAGCCGCCCCTGCTCGAGTGCATTCAGATACACTTCCATGGATGTGGCGTTCCAGGCAGCTCCGCCGAGTTCCTCTCCGTCGGCGTTCATGGTGATGTCGATGATGGCATGGTTGAAAGCCTTGTTGTCGGCATCCCCGCCCGAATGTTCCACATGGCATGCGGCGAAACCGACGACCATGAGCGCATCGTAAAACTTGCATTCGGCGAAGCCGGGTTTGGAACCGAAACGTACCTCGTAGCTGAGTTCGAAACCCGTGGAAGGGTCTGCGTAGGGCGAAAATCCTTCGTATCCCTGCAGGATATTCCATGAACGCGGCCCTATGGCATCCACATCTTCTTCATAAAAGCCAGGGATTGCAAAATATGTGTTGTACGCCGATTTGAACAGCTGCCAGTATTTGTCGTTGGCGGGGTCGTCGGGATCCGTGCTGTCGTGAAGCAGGCTCCAGAATTCATCGTTCATAACCGCTGCGCGGTTGGCGCGGGCCACCTCATACATCTGATCCGCCGTTTCCGCCACGCAGAAAACAGCGGACTCCGCCATTCCCTGCCCGGTTGCAACCGCACGGTATTTGTCGAATATGGAAAGCAGTTCCTGCGTGTTGCCGTACTGCAGGTTCTGCTGGAGGATGATATTGTTCTGAAGTGAATAGAACGGCGCCCAGTAGTTGAATGTCATTCCGTATGCATCCACGGGAGAGAAAAATGCGGCCTTCGGACTGCGTATGATGGTGTCGTAGTACTTGCTGACAGAAGCATAACGGGTCATCATCAGGCCGGTGAAGGAGACGTCACTTTCCGTCAGGGCCCATAGGAATGGCTCCTTGTTTATATTCAGGCCGCTCGTCGTAACTGCATACCGGCGTATAATGTCTTCGCTGGTCGCCGTCGGCGCCATGAGAGGCTTGAGCGTTCGTTTGCAGGCAGGAGCGAAGTCGGCGATGTTCTCGTTTCCGAAAGGCCCCACGACTGCAATCACATCTTCCCTTCCGGCCAGTTCGCGGCTCAGCTTCACAAGGTCTTCCGACAGTTCGTCGTACCATTCAAGTTTGAGGTCGATTGCGACGGCGTTGTGTCGCTGCGCTTCCCGAAAGTTGTCCAGGAACCATTTCGCCGTGCGCTCAAGCCGCTTTTTGGAAGTTTTGTCGCCAATGGGCGCCACGACGGCTACCGTGCGTTCTGTCCAGTGACGCTGGCTCTGATACACCGTCTCTTTATTCCCGCATGCCGTCAGGATCAGGCCCGCGGCGATGCACAGCAGGATACCAATCAGCCTTTTACTCATTCCCGGCCTCCTTTTTCATGGCGTCTGCGTGTATGGTTTGGAGCAGATCTTCCGGCAGATAACGTTCAACGATGGCTTTCTGCAAATCGGTGTAGGGATGCAGGACGACTTCCGTCCATCCGTCGGCAAATGACAGGGTCTGGTGCTTTGGCATCCCCTCTGAAGACAGCCACTGGCCGATGCACAGGTCAATGGCCCTGTCGATATGTTTGACTACGGAAAACGGGCAGTGGTTAGAGATGCTGACAACGTCGATGCCTATATAATCAAATCCTCCGAACAGGCCGCTCATGCGGTAGAATGTGCCGGAAGCGCCCCCGCACACCGGAAATACGAGCTGGGCGATCGGGAGGGTTTCGGAGTCGTAGACTATGCGCATCGCGTCTTCGTCGTCAATCCTGAATCCGCCCCCTTCTTCATCGGAAATCCATTCCACCTGAAGCTCATGGTCATCCCCGGTCAGGACGTATTTTGCATTGAAGCCTTCTGTAAAACCTTCCACGGACTCCCTTATGGCCGACGCCAGGGGATTCGCGGCAATCAGGAGCAAGTTGTCCGAGAACGCGGTTGCGACCGCTCCGGCCTCGTACATGGCGCTGTAATACGGCAGGCAGATGGTGGATCCTTTGCCAGGAAGCGGATCCTTCGTTTCAAGGTACAGCAGGTCAGCGCGCGGACATGCTCCCAGCTCATCGCTGTGCCGGCGGAGATAATCGTCGTATTCGCTCCCCGCCACTATGAGAAGTCTCCGCACCGTGTCCCGGAGCATTGACATCTGCTCGAAATAAGTCTGGAGGATTGCAAGGCCCTCCGCGCTTGTGGACGGTGAAAACTGCATTGTGCGCAGCCCGTTTGCGAGGGCGGTCCGCTCGACTCCGGCATAAATCAGATCGTTGTAGCTCCTGTCGCCCAAAGCGCCGGGATCGTACACGACTGTCACCAGAGCTTTGCCGGAGGGGACGTCGGCGGGGTCCGGTTCATAATGTGCCTTCCTGCACCCCATCGCCACCAGGGCAATTGCGGTCATCAGCAGATATTTTGCAGGCAGAGTATTCATTTTGCATTCTCCTGTTCTGCAAAATTACTTTTTTTTCGTAATTTCGCGGCCAAGAATGAAATGATGAAAATAAGAATTATGAAAAAGTTTAGTTTTATACTTGCAGCTTTCTGCTGCTTCCTTGGTTTGTCGACAGTGGTGTCATGCAGTAAAGACGACGGAGAAGAGACAAGTGAACTTCAGCGTGTGCTGTACAGCGAACTCGGCTTGCCGGATGACGGATCCAACAGCTCGAAGTATGGAATCAGCGACGAAGACATCGAGACCCGCGCAAAGGGAATGGGTGTCGAGGCTGCCGCGCTGAAGGCAGTCTGGAAGGTGGATACCGGCGGTCACGGTGGTTTCCTGGCCAATGGCGATCCTATGATTCTTTTCCAGGGACATATCTTCTGGCAGCAGCTCAGGACGAGGGGCCTTAATCCTCAGAATTACGTGAAAGGCAACGAGGATATTCTTCACCAGAGGCTGGACAAATCGAAGTTTGTCGGCGGAGTCGGTGAATGGGAACGTCTTGAGAGGGCCGTCGCGATTCATGAAGATGCCGCTCTCTCTTCTGCGAGCTGGGGCATGTTCCAGATAATGGGTTTCAATTACGGAAAGTGCGGCTGCAAGTCCGTGCAGGAGTTTGTTTCCAAGATGAAAGAAAGCGAGGTCGCTCAACTTGATTTGTTCGTGGCTTTCCTGAAATCGAATTCAAAGATGGTCGAGGCTCTCAAAAACCGCTCCTGGGTAGAGTTTGCCAAACTTTACTACGGCCCTACAGAGTACAATATCTACGCTGACAAGCTTTCCAAGGCATACGCAGCCCTCAAGTAGGATATAGCAAATTGCACTATATGTGGAACGAGGAGGAATATTGATTTTACAATCAAATAGTTATGTGAAAGCCGTGGATGATTCCACGGCTTTTTTTCTACTCCAGGGCCATGTTGAAGCCGAGGCTGAGGGTGGGGAAGAGCACCAGCGGATGGGCGCTGGCCTGTTCGTTGTGGACGAATGTCGCGGGGAGGCCTACTCCCAGGAAAAGGTCGAAAGAGGGGTTGAGGTAATACTCGAACATGGCGCTCCCCTTTGCTGCAAACTGCCATTCGTCAAGGCCTTTCAGATCGTACATTCCGGGCGTGCCGGAAGCAGGGGAGACCTCCTTGACGGCTATGTTGGATGTGCCGCCCTGAAGCGCCAGGGCGATTTTGAATGAATCCGATAACATGAAACGCCAACCGGGTCCGATGAGGATGTCCGTGAACGCGGCATCGCCGGACTGTACATTTCCCCATACTACTCCGCCGCTGGAGTAGGGATTGGTGTGGGTGTCTAGTTCCGCCAGTACGAACAGACCCTTATGTATGTTTGGACGGTACTCGAGACTTGCCCTCATGTAAAAGGCGCCGCCGATGGCGTCGTGGGTTGCAAATGTGACACCCGCATCCACCGGAAGGAACATGTGGCTCAAGAATGAATCCTGTGCGGCTGCTGAAAGGGAAACGAGCGCCGCGGCAAGGAAAATGACTAGTCTTTTCATGGTTTTCAGTTTTCCAAAGTTAACAATAATATCGGATATTATTCGAAAAATGCTTATTTTTGCGTAATTGAAAAACCAGAAGTTATGAAAAGGATACTTCCTCTTATCGTAGCAGCGGCCGCTCTGGCCTTTATGCTTTGCTCGTGTGAGAAACACGCCATGTCCGAATCCTGGGTGAATCATTTTTCAATAACGCAGGGAGATAATACTTATGTTTCCGATGGCTCTTCCAATCTTGTCATTGGGGAAACGGTTACAATATTCGCTACCGGTGAACACAATGAACGCCTGTCGGGCGGAAAGTATTCGGTGGAGAATAACTCTGAGGGTGTAGTGAGCACTTCCGTAGGCGAATCGGGCATCACTGTCACAGGCCAAAAACCCGGAACCGGCAGTGTCTATGTGCACTGGCTTTGGAGGGGATTCGATATGCACAGATCCATCTCCTTCACCGTGAGCGAAAATTCAGGAGAATAACAAGTTTATATATATGGTAAAAGTAGACGTTAAAGGCTGTCTCCCGTTCGTGGATGCGGCAAAGTATGAGAATTCAGTAAAGAAGGCCCTGGACGCATTCGACGTCCTGGAATCCGAAAAAGGCGCAGGAAACGACTTCCTTGGCTGGAAGCACCTTCCCACGGCAACCCCGGAGCAGCTCATCAAGGACTGCGAGGCGGTGCGCGATTGCTGGGCCGCCAAAGGCGTGGATCTGGTGATTGCTATCGGCATCGGCGGTAGTTATCTTGGCGCAAAGTGCGCAATCGAAGCCCTGAGCCACAATTTCGCTAAACAGCTTGCCCGCAAGGATGCCCCCGAGGTGGTGTTCGCAGGGAACAATCTGTCGGAAGAATATCTGGCGGAACTGATGGATCTGGCGAAGGAGCGTAACGTTGCCTGCATCGTGATTTCCAAGAGCGGCACCACAACGGAGCCCGCAGTGGCATTCCGTATCGTGAAGCAGTTCATCGAGGAACGCTATGGAAAGGCGGATGCCGCAGAGCGCATCGTGGCAATCACGGATGCTGCACGCGGTGCACTGAAAACGCTTTCCACCCAGGAAGGCTATAAGACTTTCGTTGTTCCGGACGATGTGGGCGGCCGTTTCTCGGTGCTCACTCCCGTGGGAATCCTTCCCATCGTGGCCGCCGGATTCGACGTTCGCGCAATCCTTAAGGGCGCCGCAGAGGCGGAGAAGGCCCTCGCTGTGAAGAGCGCAGAAAACCCCGCCGTGGTGTATGCGGCTATGCGCAACCTCCTTTATGCAGAATACGGAAAGAAGGTGGAAATCCTTGTGAACTACAATCCCAAGCTCCAGTATTTCGCAGAGTGGTGGAAACAGCTCTACGGTGAATCCGAAGGCAAGGATGGCAAGGGAATCTTCCCGGCCAGCGTGAATAACACGGCAGACCTTCATTCCATGGGCCAGTTCATCCAGGAAGGCGACCGCGTTATGTTCGAGACCGTCCTTCATGTGGAGAAGGCCTTAAGGAGCGTTGTCATCGGCACAGACCCTCAGAACCTGGACCAGCTGAACTTCCTCGCCGGCAAGAGCGTGGAGCATTGCAACCACATGGCGGAACTTGGCACAAAGCTCGCCCATATCGACGGCGGCGTGCCCCAGATAGAGGTTTCAGTGCCCTGCCTGGACGCTTTCAACCTTGGCGGCCTGTTCTATTTCTTCGAGTTCGCCTGCGGCGTGAGCGCATACGAACTTGGCGTGAATCCCTTCAACCAGCCCGGCGTGGAGGCGTACAAGAAAAACATGTTCGCCCTTCTGGAGAAGCCCGGCTACGAAGAGGCCACTAAGGCGATTCGGAAAAGGTTATAACAAAAGAAAAGGTTCTCAATCGAGAACCTTTTCTTTTGCTTTTTTCTTTTCCTCCTTCTCTTTCTTCTCTTCTTCTTCCGCTTCCTGGATGGCAAGCTGATAGTTGTTCACAATCGCACCTACCACGAGGTTCAACAGAAGGAATGCGGAAAGGGTGAACCACAGCACGTGGAACAGGGTGATCACGGTGGGACTCACCTTGATTACGCCAAGACGGGATGCGGTTACGAGGTTGTAGCGGAGATCGGTCCAGTCCTCGCCGGTGAGGGCGCGGAACAGTGTGAAGGTGGCTTCATGCAGGGTTCCGTACGGGTCCGGTGAATTGGCGGGCGCGTTAGGCGCCATTTCCATCAGCTTCTCGTAATTGGCCAGTTGTTCGCCCTGAAGGGTGGCGGGATCCGGCAGGCGGAAAAGGCCCACGCCCACGATTGCGAACAGGTACACGAAGATGCAGAACATGACCACGTTGTAGAACAGCGCACTCATGGACTTCACCAGCACCGTGATCATAACCTTGATTTCCTTGGTGGCACGCAGTAGCCTGAGCACCCTGAACACCCTCACGACTCGCAGGGCCATCATGGCCGATGCGTTCGCGAATATGGTTTCTGGTATGTAGCCGATGAGCACCAGGGTGAGGTCGAAGATGTTCCAGCCGTCGGTGAAGAAGGCCTTCACGCTGTCGGCCGCAATGAACCTCATCAGGATTTCAAAGGTGAAGATACCAAGGATAATGGTTTGGATAAGCTTGATTGTGGGGTCTGCGGTATAGGTTTCAACGCCGATAAGCACGGAGTTGATGATGATGATCGCAGTGATTCCCAGCTCGAACCATCTTGCAGTGGTGAGCTTTTTTGCCAGACTCTTTACCATATTATATTATTATTTGTTTTCCATTCCGGAGCCCTTGAGCGCGTTGGGATCGCACTTCGAAGGGAGATTCTCCACATTTTTCAACTGGCGGCAGTTAAGGAACACGTAACTGCGCATTTCGACGGCGGAGGTGGGAAGCTTCACAGAAACGAGATTCTCGCACTCGTCGAACATATACTTGCCGATGATGTCGTTCTCCGAGAAGAAGGTGATGTAGTACACGCCGTCATCGCCCTTGAAGATGTATCTGGAGGAATTGCGCTGCTTGCCGGCCGCGCAGTATTTCTTCCACTCGGCGTCCGTTATCTTGTCCATCTCGTAGTAGAACTGCTCGCCGTCCTGATACCTGCCGCTCACCGACATGTTGTAGCAGGGGCGTGTGTGATAAGGTTCGTTGCCCACGATTACGGCATCCGAGAGGTCTATTTCGCTGAGGATTCCGTGGCCAGAGCGGCCTTCCACCTTGGCGCCAGCCATGCAGCGGAGCAGTTTGATATCTGTTCCGTTGATGGGGCCGGAAACCTTGATGGAGTAGGATTTAAGGATCTGCTCCTGGGTGAGAAGGGTTTCGAGGGTGCCGGCCGCGGAGGTGGTAACGGACAGCCCGTCCTGGGCCGCGCCTGTGAAGGGCTCCAGGCCCACCATCATTTCGTTGAAGGGGAGCCTCTGGGCGCCGGTTTCCTTTACCAGAAGGAGACGGAACCAGCCGTTGCAGTAGCCGTTCCAGCCGATGTCCAGGTGTACGAAATCATCCGAGAGGCCGTCGCATACGAAGGTGTGGTCTCCGCTCTGAGCTACCAGCACCGGTCGGCCCTTATGAAGTTCTTCCTTGAGCATGGACACGAATTCGTGTTCGTCCCCGCCCTTGACATGGGTGCTGGCCGGGGTGAATCCCCATTTGGAAACCAGGGTGCTCTTCATGTTGCTGAAGGTGGTTCTGGTTTCCGTGCCGCCGTTTATGGCTTCGCCGCCAAGGGAGGCTGTGGCGCAAAGCATCACTTTGGCGATGTCGTCTTCCGAGCCGTCGAAGGTGAAGCTGAAGTTGCTGAGGTTATAATAGGTGACCTTGCCTCTTGTATCTGTGATGGAGCCCTGCCCCTTGGGGGATGAAGGGTAGCCAAATGCGTAGATAACCTGGGCAAGTGCCAGGGGACCGCATCCCACCACAAGCCGCTCCCCGTTATCCATGGGGAAGAGCTTGTTGAATGGATACCCCTGATTGAACTTTCGGTCCATGGGAGCGATGTAGTCCTTGGGCGCCCTCCTCTTGGAGAGGAATCTGAGGTGGCGCAGAAGGGGCAGGCTGGTCTTCTCCAGCTGGGCGTCGTAGCGTTTGACGATGTCGTAGATGAAGGTGTCGCTGCCGCCGTTGAGGGACGATTCCGTGCTGTAGGCGAGCACCAGGTCGCCCTTAAGGGCAGCCCTGAACTTTTTATCGGCAAGGACTATATAGCACCTGGCCACGGGGTCTATGAATACGGAGAGATTGCTGGTTGAATAGGAGCACTCCAGCTTGTAAATCTTCACTCCCATGCCCTCCAGATACTCTTTGGCCAGTTCCTCCTGGGACTTTCCGTTGCAGGGGTTTGCGCTCATGATCAGGCCGGCAAAAACGGCCAGGACCGAAAGAACTAATTTCTTCATTCTTTTCTTTTGCTTGTTTTAAGTTGCAAATATAGTGAATGCCCGGGTAAAATAAAAGGGCCGGCATTTGAGTATGCCGGCCCTTTGGGGAAAATCAGGGAACGATTAGTACGTTACCATGGGTTCGAGTTCCTTTGCCAGGTCTATCATTTCCTGAATCTGTGCTACGGTGGGAACTACCTTGGTAAGGTGTTTAGCCTCATTTACTTCCTGCATTTTGGCAACCAGGTTGTCTGCCCTGCGGGTTTTGAGTTCCTTCACAGTGTCCACGCCTGCAGCCTCCAGGAGCTCTGAGAACTGGGGGCCGATGCCCTTGACGCGGAACAGATCCGCATGGTTCACCCAGGTGAGGATGAGTTTGCCGGGTATGCCGGTTTCCTCTTCAAGCTCCTTGCGGCCCTTGGGGGTTTTGCCCTTGGCGAGGATGTCGTCTACCGTGATGATGCCGGCGGCGGTGAGTTTCTGAGCGTACACGTCTCCTACGCCCTGGATGTCGATGATTTTGTAAGCCATAATTTGTTATTAATTTAAGGTGTAGTTGCTTAATCGGGTACTAATATAAGCAATTTTCATTATATTTGCAAAGTAAACACGCTGTTATCATGAGAATCAAGTACTTCTTCATTTATATCGCCGTTGGCGTCGCCTTCCTGGCCGTATCCCTTTGGGTTATCCTCACCGCAGGCAAGAATGCCAAGGCAATAGGCGCCAAGTACAAACTGGGCGGGCTGATGCTCACGACGTGGGCCATGCTGTCGGCCTGCACCTGCAACGGCACCGGCCCCGGGGTAGTAACCTGCTACGATCCTGTACCGCCGGAGCAGCCCATGTGTTACGACGTCGTGGCCCCGGTAAACCAGCTTTCCCTCGTGGGAGATCTCAGCATCAAGCGAGGCGAAGTGGTTACCATCAGGGTGGATTCACCCACGTACGAAACCTATCTCCTCCAGGTGAAGGATTCGGAAGACAAGGTCTTGCAGGAAGAGCGCTCAGCACTGTACAAAGAGAATGAGGAAAGCTACGATCAGTTCATCCGCATGACTCTCTCCAAGTCCCTTCCCACGGGAGAAGTTAAGCTGGTCGTTTCCGGCCTTTATAAAGAAGAAGGCCAGGAAGAAGAATCGGCGGAATCCCTCTACGCATTCGACATTACACTCCTGTAAAGGGTTTTTGTCATTTCGACCTTTCCCCTTTGTCATTTCGAGCGCAGTCGAGAAATCTCACATGCCACGTACGCGGATAGACAATCTCGTTTTCGAGCTCACGCAGGCCTGCAACCAACGTTGCAGGTTCTGTTATAATTACTGGCGGGACGGCTCAACGGCGCTTCCCCCGCCGGATCCCCGGCTCTGCCGCCGCACCCTCAAGAGGCTGCTGGGGCAAGCCTCCATCGGCACAATATCCTTCTCCGGAGGAGAGCCGACGCTTATGCCTGGCTTCATCGACCTGGCTCTTACCTGCCGGTTCAAGGGCACGAAGGTGAACATCCTCACAAACGGTACGCTCATCGGCGAGGAGGATATCCGTAACCTCCGGGAAATCGGCATCGGCGCAATCCAGGTGCCTCTTTTAAGTGCAGATTCCGCGGTGCACGAATACCTCACCGGCCTTCCCGGGTCGTGGGAGAAAGCCGTGAACACCTTAAAGACCGTTTCGCGCATTATTCCCGGAAACGCCTTTGCCGTTCTGGTGATAACTAAAGTGAATGCGCCTTTTGTTTCCGCGACTTTGGAACTTCTTCATTCCCTGGGGGTTACCGGCGTAATGGTGAACCGATTCAACCTTGGCGGCATGGGCCTTGGGAACCGCGACGAACTGGTGCTTTCCAAAGATGAGCTCCATGAGGCTTTTGCCGCCGTGGACGCCTTTGCGGCTTCGCATCCCCGGATGCGTTTCACCAGCGGAGTGTGCACGCCCATCTGCCTTCTGAATCCGTCGAGGTTCCGTCACATCCAGTTCACCTTCTGCAGCACGGATTTCAACCTCCGCCCCGTTGCCATGGATTTCAAGGGCGATGTTCGCTTCTGCAACCATTCTCCTAAGATCCTTGGCAACATCTACGAGCGCTCCCTGGCGGATATACTATCTGACCCTGCCGCAATCGAGTATTACAACGCGGTACCGGAAAAGTGCTCTGGGTGCAAGTACCTTCACCCCTGCAACGGTGGCTGCCGCGCCGCCTCCGAACAGGTTCACGGCACCTTCGCCGCCGTGGATCCGGTTCTGGACTTATAGTGCGGGGGATAGGATGTCTGTGGTGTCCGGGAGGAAGAGGAGGGATTCCAGGGAGTCCAGGCGGGATTCGAGGGCGCGGAGACGCTCTTGATTCGCTTCGAGTTCTGCGCCGGTGTTTTCGTACACGGCTTCCAGCATGTTCTCCAGGTATTCGTGCGACAGGCCGATGGCGTGGGATTTCATGCGGATGGTGCGGGGCTTGATGCCATGCTCTGCGGCCGATGCCAGAAGGGCGTTCATCTGAGCTTCGTTCGGGGCTTCTCCGGCCACATAAAGCTCAACGCTCCGTTTGCCCTTTTCCTTGACAATGTCGTAGTCGTAGATGTATGAACTGCCGATAATCCGGTTTTCGCCGATGAAGGCTTCCACCTTGCGTTCGAAATTATTGTCCACAACCAGGGTGAATGCCGTCCACAGGCTGGGGATGATCATCACAACCATCACGGCCGTGATGATGTTGCGGCGCGTCCGCGCTGTTTTCTCATCTATGCCCGCCACTGTCTTGAACCTGAGGTACTTGACCATGAAGTACGTGGCCAGGATGATGAATACGCAGTTAATGAGGAACAGGTACATGGCGCCCACGAAATAGTGTGCGTTCCAGTGGGCCAGGCCGTAACCGGCGGTGCACAGCGGCGGCATAAGGGCCGTGGCGATTGCAACGCCCGACAGCACCGTGCCCCTTTCCTTGCGGCTGTTCTCGAAGATGCCGGCAAGGCCGCCGAAGAAGGCGATCAGAACGTCGTATATGGTGGGGCTTGTGCGGGCCTCAAGCTCCGTGGGGTTGAGCAGCGACAGGGGAGAAAGCAGGAAGAACAGCGTGGACACCACCAGGGAGATTCCCACCATCACCAGCAGGTTGCGCAGGGAATCCCGCAGCAGCGCCGTGTCGTTAGTGCCAAGGGCCATGCCCACACCGATAATCGGCCCCATAAGAGGGGAGATGAGCATGGCGCCGATAATCACAGCCGTGGAGTTCACGTTCAGGCCCACGGAGGCGATAATAATGGAGAAGGCCAGGATCCAGACATTCACGCCCCGGAACCAGATGCCGCTTTTGATGCGCTGGGCGGCCCCCAGGGTGTCCATTTCCTCATAGATATAGATGTACCGGTGGATAAACCGGCTTATATGCTTTCGGAGAGGCATACCGTTATAATTTTTCGCAAGATACGCATTTTCTTGTTATCTTTGTATGATTAATGACCAATGCTATGAAAGAAATTGCCGACGGAATCCGTTACATAGGGGTAGATGACCTGGACCTGAATCTGTTTGAAAGCCAATATACCGTGCCGGAAGGCATGGCTTATAATTCTTATCTGATTTTGGACGAAAAGGTGGCCATCCTGGACACGGCCGACCGCCGGAAAGGGGAGTCGTGGCTGCAGAACCTGCAGGATGCTCTCCAGGGCCGCACACCGGATTACCTGGTGGTACACCATATGGAACCGGACCATTCGGCCCTCATCGGCCAGGTGGCCAGTCAATATCCTGCTATCCAGATCGTTGCCAGTGCCAAAGCCATCCAGTTGTTGGGCCAGTTCCAGCCCGGCTGCAGCTTCAATACCCTGGCGGTGAAGGAAGGGGATACCCTGGCCCTGGGCCAGCATTCGCTGCAGTTTTTCGCCGCCCCCATGGTCCATTGG
>JAEEGJ010009304.1_pt1 | contig 26413 bp, 26 predicted proteins | sample 8958761 | NCBI WGS metagenome assembly JAEEGJ01 (sample SAMN16246546, study PRJNA631951) | gut metagenome | biome: gut microbiome; feature: rumen; material: RS-attached | host: Bos | place: Iran: Karaj | collected 2018-10 | reverse complement strand
CGCTCTTGCGATTCTCGCCGGCATGTGCTATATGCTCTTCCGCCCGTACAAGGAATCCACAACACTTACAAAAGAAGTAAAGATAAAGGAATAACATTTTCTAAAGAGAAGGGAGCATCCGCCAATGCTTACATGGATCAGTTCAAACATAGGCACAATTATTGTTGCCGCCATTCTTATTGCAATTGTTGTTGCAATCATAAGATCAACAATAAAGGACAGACGCAGCGGCAAGACATCATGCGGCTGCGGCTGTGCGAACTGCGCCATGGCCGGACAATGCCATAAGGCAAATTCCGATTCCGACTGATTCAACCCCTTTCTCCTATAAACGGCACCGACCGCAGGTACTCCTCCTGCGGTCGGTGTTTTTTATCCTCTTTTTCCGGGGCCGCCCTGAGGGGGCTGTCCTCCGGCATCACCCTGAGGAGGCTGTCCGCCCGGGTTCATACTCCCGTTGCCGCCGAAACCGGCGGCCTCACCTCCCATCATCTGATTGCTTACGGAAGTTGTCTCAGTTCCGTTGACAATAAGTTTAGTTCCGGTAAAGTTCAGCTGTCCGTCATAATCAAACGGTGATTGAGCATTAATTGTAAGTGTACCTCCGGCGAGGGTGAGATAACCGTTTGAGTCAACTGCATCTGTGTCGCCCTGGCCCATGTCTATGGTAATTTCGCCGCCATTGATCTCAACACCGACAGATACCTGCTTTGACTTCTGACCGGCATTGATTGCATCATCAGATGCGGTAATGTCGATTGAGCCGTCGTTAATCTGAATAAGAGTGCCTTCAATACCCTCATGAGCATTGAGTGTGAGGTTGCCTCCGTCAATTTTGACAACTGTTGTCGCATGGATTGCATCATCTGCGGCCGTAATATTAATCGTGCCCCCCGCAATGTAGATATAACCTACTAAATCGTCTTCATCGTATTCCGTATGAAGGCCGTCCTTATCGGTTTTGATTGTTACATTGCCGTCTGCAATTGCGATTGAATCATTGGCTTCAAGAGCGTCTTCAGCACAGTCAATGGTGATTGTACCGCCCGTGATCTTGAGATCGTCCTTGGAGGAGATGCCGTTTGCCGTTGAAATGATTGTAAGACTGCCGGTACCGTTTAATGTAACGTCTTCCTTTGAGAAGATGACCGCGTCAAGATTCGTATCGTCATCTGTCTCAAATTCACCTGATACCGTGAGTTTATTGGTGCCTGTTGTTGTGATGAACACCTTGTCCGCGCTCTTTACATAGATCGCGGGAGCGCTGTCATTTGTGATTGTTACATCGCTCAGCACTATCTGAACCTTATCTGTATCGGGCACGTCAACAATTATTGTCGCGTTTTTCGCGCTGCCTGTGACGATGTATACGCCCTCTTCACTGATTGTAATATCGTTACCGTCTGAGACCGTCAGGGTCGTCGCATTCGATGTATCAGCCGTCTGTTCGAGGTCCCTGTCAGTAAACTCAGCACTCGTATCAAGAGCAGTTGATGTTGTCTGCGCATTTGTCGTTGTCTTTGTTCCGCTTGCCGTAACCGTGCCCGACGTTCCCGTCGTACCGCAGGCAGCAAGGCTTAAGATCATTGTAAGAGCAATGAGTATTGCCGCTATCTTTCTTTTCATGTCTGCACTTCCTTTCTTATCCCATGTACTCGCCGCTGTAGCTTACGAGTACCGCACTGTTTATACCCGGCATGCTGCCGATGTCGTTTATGAAGTCCGTGTTCTCGTCTTCGAGGCGAACTTCGAGATTGAGTTCATTGAGGCCCTTTGTTGCCGTCTTACTCTTTACGGAAAGCTTTTTAACCTTGTCCTCGATGAATGCCATTGCACCCTTTTCGGATTCGCTGTTCTCACATGAGAGAACGAGTATATAAGGTGTATAGTGAGCCTTTTTGTTTACAAAGAGCAGGATGACTCCGCCTATGATTGCGCTGCCTATGAGAGCCAGAGGAATCATTCCCGCGGCAAGGACTATGCCTGCCGCTATCGCCCAGAAAAGGAACGCGATGTCCAGCGGCTCTTTAATCGCAGTTCTGAAACGTACAATCGAAAGCGCACCGACCATGCCGAGTGACAGGATTACATTTGAAGTAATCGCCAGGATAACCAGATTGGTTATCATCGTCAGGGCAACAAGTGTCGTTCCGAAGCTTGAGGAATACATCACTCCCTGATAGGATTTTTTGTAAACGAAGTAAATAAAGATTCCCAGCACGAATGCAAGTCCCAGGGAGATTGCCATGTCAAGTATGCTTACACTCGTTATGCTGTTTATGAAACTTGATTTGAAGATATCGCTGAATGTCATATTGATCGCTCCTTTTTAATCATATATTCTGCATGTTGCGTATTTTGAAAAAGCTCCTGTTCTGCAGCCCTTAAGCTGCACTGCATCCCGGATGATGTCCGGCAGGTATTCATCCCATTTGACTTCAAGTATTATGGAACTGTCTCCCGCCGGCACCGTCACGCAATCCGGATTCAGGAAATCTGTACTGCATAGTCCTGTCCGTATGTCGTAATCCAGTGTTACACGGACATTGCCGGGACCGAATATAAACGGTTCCCTGGTATAGTCGACTATGGTCTTCGGGCGAAGTCCCTGAGTTTTTATTTTGGTATAGAACTCTGTCAAAAGGGGTTTTTCGGACTTCGCCAGAAAATCACAGTCGCCGTCGACAATCATCTGAGCCTCCTCCGCCGTGAGCGGCGCGCTCTGCTTATTGCCCAGGCTGTTGTACTTGCTCTTTTTCTCGAGCCTTATGAATGACAAATCATTGTTGTAATATCTGATTCGAAACTTTTCTCTGATATTTACGCCGTCCTGCTTCTCCCTGAGTGCCTTGTCGTCCGCATTGTCGAAATAGAGACTGCGGATCAGGTACTTTCCGTCTTCGGCATGAGGGTCGCTCCTTGCGACCGCAGAGAGGCGCTGACGGAGCACAAGCATATCGCCGTAAGAGATCTCATGTTTCAGTTCATGTCGGTACTTCATAAAAGAAAACCTCCCGTATCTGTTGTCCACATGATACGGGAGGAAGATTGAAGTTTTATTGAAGTTTTTTAAATTTTGAAAATAAATTCCACGAGGCCGTCGCGGCAGTCAACGGTGAGTGTACCGCCGTGCGAATCGGCGACGGACTTTGCTATGGCAAGTCCGAGCCCGTAATTGTTTTCGCCGCCGGTCCTCGCCTCGTCGGCACGGTAAAAGCGTTCAAAGATGCGCTCGCGTAGCGAAGGCGGTATCTCGTCGCCCTCGTTTGTCACGGACAGAACCGCCTGTCCGTGCGTCTTTTTAAGTGCGACGGAGACCTTGTCACCCTTTGAATGGCGCAGCGCATTATCAATAAGTATTGATACTACCTGTTTAAGCTGGGCACTGTTTCCTTCGACCAATACATCGTCTTCTATTTCAGTTTCAAGACTTATACCCTTCTCAAAAGCCACGCTTTCAAACGGAAGAGCCTCTCCTGCGGTAACCTTACTGAAGTTGACCTCCTCTTTCACAGTCTCGACATTTTCGAGACGCGCGAGGTCCAGGAGCTGTGTGACAAGATTGCCCATGCGCTCATTCTCATACTGAATGTTTTCAAGCCACTGATTCCGGCCTATCTCCCTCTCCAGGAGTTCCGCATTGGCGTTTACGACAGAGACCGGTGTCTTAAGTTCGTGTCCTGCGTCCGAAATAAAACGTTTCTGCTTATCATAACTCTCTTCAAGAGGCTTTACAATCCGGTCGGCAAGATGCCTTGCCACAAAGAAGAATACAACGAGCGCTATTGCCCCGAAAATAAATGTGTAGCGTAAAAGCGTGGAAACATTGTCGTTTACCATGGTGTTATCCAGGAAAGCCACGATAGTGTATTGCTCTCTTTGAGTCACACTGTATGTAAGATTATCAGTCCTGCCTTTTGTTTTGCCGGTACTGACAATGCTTTTTGCCGTGCTTATTACTTCCTCTTCGGTATAGGCGGCTCTGTCCGGGATTTCCGTCGAGATAACCTCTCCTTCAGAAGACAGAGCCACGGCGTAAAATGTCGAAAAATCGAATCTCTTCTCACCTTTTCCATCCGGAGCGGGACCTTTCGGTATATCCGGATTATCCGGCCTGTAAGGATCATATGACTGAGCGTAAGAGGAGAGCATCTCCCTGTTGTGGCGGCTCATCTCCGCATAGCTTGAACCGTATATTACGGCGAGCGAGCCCACCCATACAACTACGAGAATCGCCATGATTGAGGCGACTATTCTTCGTTTTGACTGTTTAAACATCGTCACACCTCAGTTCATATCCGACCCCGCGGACGGCCTTTATTTCGGTTTTTGCCTCCACAAAGGACAGTTTTTTACGGGTAAAGGAGATATATACCTCCACATTGTTATATTCTGCGTCACTTTCAAAGCCCCAGATCTTGAGAGCTATCTGCTCGCGCGTCAGGATCTGTCCGCAGTTGCTTATCATGTACTCAAGTATGCGGAATTCCTTCTCACCGAGGCGGACAGACTGACCGCTCGATGTGCAGGTGAGACTTAAAGTGTTGACATCCAGTGAAATGTCGCCGTACGTCAGAGTGCCGTCCGGCGTATCTACGGTGCGGCGGCCGAGTGCACGAAGCCGTGCCAGAAGTTCTTTCGTCATAAACGGCTTCGTCAGATAATCGTCCGCACCGGAGTCAAGTCCCTCGACCTTGTCGTCTAGTTCGGACTTTGCGGTAAGCATGAGAATCGGAGTCTTAATACCCTCTGCCCTGGCCTGCTTTGCAATCTCAAAGCCGTTTTTGCCCGGCAGCATGACATCGAGCACAGCCATGTCATAGACATCGCTTAAAAGCGCGTCAAGACCGTCAATGCCGTTGTCGAAATGGTCAACCTCATATTTTTCCTGAATCAGGATCTCACACAGGGCCTGAGCCATTCTCTTTTCGTCTTCAACGAGCAGAATTCTCATGTTTATCACCTCCGCAAAAGGATATCGGGGAATTATTGAAGAAAGATTGAAACTAAATCGCCTTGTCGGCTTTTGACATCTTCTGTACGAGGATGAAGCATACGACAAAGACTATTGCTATGAATGTAATGAAGTATGCATTGCCAGTATCAACGGAAGCGATGTAGTCGTACATGCCGTGAGCGAATGCAGGAACAATAAACGCAAGTGTGCGGAAAATTCTTGAAGGTCCCGATTTGCCCTGTCTGTCATATTTCTTGGCTATGCCGTAGAAGATGCCCATAAGGACACCAAAGCAGGCGTGGCCGGGAATTGCGGTCAGAGCCCTGACGAAGGCCACGCCGACACCGTAGCTCATGACATAGCTTATGTTCTCCCAGAGAGCAAAGCCGAGGGATACGAAGACAGCATAGACCACGCCGTCATACTGACAGTTGAACTCCGGGGAGTCCCAGGATCTCTTCTTCAGGAAGATGTATTTTGAGCTCTCCTCCGCACCGGCAACAATAATGAAATAAAGGATAATATTGTATGCCGCCTGATTGGGCTCGAGTGCGAGATTTAAAACCGCCATCAGAATCCATTCTTCAACGAGTGCCAGCAGAGAAGACAGAATGCCGGCAACGACCAGTCTGCGAAGCATCGGGCCGGATTCCTTTTCAAGCCTGTCAGACCTGTAGACCTTCACCATAAGGAAGACCGCCGGTATAACGGCGGCAGCCACAAGGACGAAGTTATATGTCATTAAAGTAGGGATGAGAAAATAAAACATATTGTTCTCCTTTTACAGTAAAAATGCGAGAAATGCGCATACGGCAATTATTGCGATCATGAGCAGTACAATCTCTTTTATGTCATCAACCAGCAGGCCGATGAATTCACGTATCAGGGCGTTGGGCCAGAAATACCACTTGGTCTTTGCTCCCACACCGTCAAGCTCTATTCCCTCTTTCTTGGCGATGATTCCGCTTCTGAACACATGATAGTTTGTTGTTGAGAAAATGCCTTTGGCATCAGGCTTGATCTTTTCGGCAATGGCCTTTGAAAAACGCATATTCTCCTTGGTGTTTTTGCTCTCCGTTTCGGGAAATACACGTTCTTTCGGAATGCCGCTTTCAATCAGATAATTTGCCATGCCCTCGCCTTCGGCTACGGGCTCGTTGCCGCCTTTGCCTCCGGACGGGATGAAAATCGGAGCGGGGCCGCCCGCGGCCTCCTGCGCCGCCGCGAATTCCATGGCGCGGTCGACACGTCCGCGCACGAGCGGGTAAAGCGTGCCGTCCGGCTTTAAGCGGCAGCCGAGTATGACAATATAATCCTTATCATACGAGGGGCTGTGTCTCGCAGTCCTGAAGAATATGATGAATACGGCCAGGAGAAGAGAAACAAAGAGTGAGAATACGGCATAATAGGTGTTGAGAATAAAGTTGTCGATACTCGCAGAGGAAGTCCGATAAATCAAAAAGTTGTAAAGCAGAATACCGAAAGCCATGCCGAAAACAATCAAAGCCGCAAGAATTATACCGAGAACATTTACCTTCTTGAAACCTTCTTTGCGGATAAGCTGTATGTTGCTCACAGCAAGCGCCGCCGCAAAGACAATAAGTATCGGTGCGGTCAGAAACGTGAAAAAGAGCATCATCGACCGGAGCCATACCAGAATGTTCGAGAAATTGAAAGATTCCGGATTAAGCAGAAGAATGAGGAGCAATATTCCGGTTCCCAGCGCTATGACCGAGAAAAATATGAAAAGACCGAGCATATAAATCGGATTATATGAGAACAATTCGGTCTCGCGAAGTTTTCTGTACTCAACCAGAAGAATTCCGGACGAAACAAGCGAAAGGATGAATCCGGACAGCAGGAACAGCTGCCAGCACGGGAACGTGTTCTTCCCCTCGTCAATTATCAGAGGACCGTTGGCGTTGAGCGACTGCATACAGGTTGACTCCCCGATTTTTACGGAAGCCGTTGTCTCGCCTTTTGAAACCTTCTGAAAATCAACGCGGACCAGCCTGTCTTTTACGCGTATATCCCTGACTTCTGCGACACCCTCTTTGTCAAATGTGACTTTGACTTCACCGGCACTGATATCAGAACCGGCCTTGTAATACATGGTGATGTAATTGCCGTGTATCAGAAGAAATGCCGCGAAAAAAATCAACAGCGCTATAAACACTGTCAGAATTTTTAATGTTGCTACCTTCAAAGACTCACCTCATAACAGTTTTACTGATAGATAATACCATATTTTGGAGATTGAAGCGAGTGGCAAGATGAGATACAATATAAAAAATGATTTACGGAGGCTGAAAATGAGCTCGTTTGATGAAAAATACTTCCTTGAAACTTTTGGAAATCTTATAAAAATCGACAGCACGACAGGTGACTATGAAGAGATTCAGGCCCATATCTGCAAAACTCTCGACGATATGGGTATCAGATATTCCACACTGCGCAAAGGCGGCGTCGTAGCGGAGCTCGACGGCAAGGGCGACGCGCTTGCCGTCACCGCGCATTTTGACGACATAGGCCTTATGGTACGTCACATAAATGCCGACGGCACACTGAATGTCTGCCCCGTCGGAGGCCTCTATCCCGTCTACTGTGTCACTGAAAACGTCCGTGTCAGAACGCGCGGCGACGCCGTCTTCACCGGATGCATCTGCCGCACACCCAACTCCGTCCATGTGACTGAGGATGAACTCCGCAAGGAGATCGGCGATTTCGACAAGAACGTCTGCGTTGTACTCGACGAGAATGTCAAAACCGCGGACGACGTCAGGGCTCTCGGCATTGCCACGGGCGACATGGTCTCCCTCGAGCCCCGTATGACCGTTTCAAACGGATACATTAAATCACGCTTCATAGATGACAAAGCCGCGGCAGCAGTCCTTCTGGAGGCCCTCAGGGATATCTCACAGAGAAATGACAGGCCGTCACGCAAACTCTACTTCTATTTCGCCGCATATGAGGAAATAGGCCACGGCACAAGCTGGCTTCCCGGGGATGTAAAAGACATCCTCGCAGTTGACATTGCACCCACCGGCGAAAAGCAGACATCAGACGAAAGAAAAGTGTCAATCTTCTGCAAGGATTCCCGCGCCCCCTATCATTGGTCCATGACAAATGAACTTAAAGAGGCAGCCGAGCGTGCAGGCGTGGATTACGTTATGGATATCTTCACTCCGCACTACGGAACCGACTGCGACACAAGCCTTATCGCGGGACATGATGTCCGTCACGCTGCCATTGGCCCCGGCACCGCAAACAGTCACGGCTATGAAAGAACACATATTGACGGTATAAAGGCAACATACAACCTTCTTATGGCGTACCTCGAAAAATAATGTTGACAAAATCGTTTTAAAGTGTTAAAGTGTTTGTAATTTCAACGGAAAGGATTGCAACTCATGACGAATCTTGCAAACAATCGATTCTTCGGTTTTGCTAACGGCTCTTGGTGGTGCCGTCGTTTAGTTGCGTCCGAAATGGATTAAGTGAACCGTTGAACCGCATGGTAACAATGGGCCTCGTCCATAAGGACGGGGCCCTTATTTTTTTGAAAGGAGAAAAAACCATGGATAAGACAAAAATCCCGTACAAGATCTACCTTGAAGAATCGGAGATGCCTAAGTATTGGTATAATGTCCGTGCAGACATGAAGACCAAACCTGCTCCGCTTCTCAACCCCGGCACTCATGAGCCCATGAAGCCGGAAGAACTTGCCGGAGTTTTCTGTGAAGAACTCATCACACAGGAACTCGACAATGATACACGCGAATATCCGATTCCTCAGGAAATCCTGGATTTCTATAAAATGTATCGTCCCTCGCCCCTCGTTCGTGCATACTGCCTCGAGGAAAAACTTCAGACACCCGCAAAGATTTATTACAAATTTGAGGGTAACAACACATCCGGTTCCCACAAGCTCAACTCGGCTATTGCCCAGGCCTACTATGCAAAGAAGCAGGGCCTCAAAGGTGTTACAACCGAGACCGGCGCCGGACAGTGGGGCACGGCTCTCTCTATGGCCTGCTCATACTTCGACCTCGACTGTAAGGTCTATATGGTTAAAGTATCATATGAGCAGAAGCCCTTCCGCCGTGAAGTCATGAAAGTTTACGGCGCCGACGTCACACCTTCTCCGTCTGACACAACAGACATCGGCCGCAAGATTCTCGCTGAGCATCCCGGCACAGGCGGATCCCTCGGCTGCGCCATCAGTGAGGCTGTTGAAGTTGCCGTTAAATCCGGCGGTGAATACCGCTACGTTCTCGGAAGCGTACTCAACCAGGTACTCCTCCACCAGAGCGTAATCGGCATGGAGACAAAGATTGCTCTCGATAAATACGGCATCAAGCCCGACATTATCATCGGCTGCGCAGGCGGCGGTTCAAACCTCGGCGGTCTTATCTCCCCGTTCATGGGTGAGAAGCTCCGCGGAGAAGCCGATTACCGCATCATTGCCGTAGAGCCGGCATCATGTCCGAGCTTCACACGCGGTAAATTCGCTTATGACTTTGCCGACACAGGCATGATCTGCCCTCTCGCGAAGATGTATACACTCGGTTCCGACTTCATTCCTTCACCCAACCACGCAGGCGGTCTCCGTTACCACGGCATGAGCCCGATTCTCTCGCAGCTCTATGACGACGGTTATATGGAAGCTGTCAGTGTAAAGCAGACTGAGGTATTTGAAGCGGCTGAACAGTTTGCCCGCGTTGAAGGCATACTCCCCGCACCGGAGAGCAGCCATGCCATCCGCGTAGCAATTGATGAAGCACTCAAGTGCAAAGAAACAGGCGAAGAAAAGACAATCGTTTTCGGACTTACGGGCACAGGTTACTTTGATATGGTAGCCTATGAAAAATTCCACGAAGGCAAGATGGATGACTACATCCCCACAGATGAAGAACTTGCCGAATATGCAAAGAAACTGCCCCAGATCTGAAAGGAGTCCACTGAATTAAAATGGAAAGATATTACCAGCCGGAGATTGAATGCGCTCCGCGAGAAGAAATAGAAAAGATACAAAGTGAGCGTCTTGTCGCACAGGTAAAGCGCGTATATGATAACGTACCCTACTATCGCAAAAAGATGGAAGAGCACGGTGTCACTCCCGATGACATAAAAGGCATCGAGGATCTTCACAAGCTCCCCTTCCTCTCAAAGGCCGACCTTCGTGATGCTTATCCTTACGGCCTTTTGGGCAAGCCCCTCAAGGAGTGTGTACGCATTCAGTCAACCTCCGGCACAACGGGAAAGCGCGTTGTCGCATTCTACACACAGCATGACATCGACCTCTGGGAAGACTGCTGTGCACGCGCAATCGTTGCCGCCGGCGGCACAGACGAGTCCGTATGCCAGGTTTCCTACGGCTACGGCCTCTTTACCGGCGGCCCCGGCCTCAACGGCGGCAGCCACAAGGTAGGCTGCCTCACGGTACCTACATCATCAGGCAATACCGACAGACAGATAATGTTCATTCAGGACCTGCAGGCCAGCATCATCTGCTGCACACCCAGCTATGCCGCATACATCGGCGAGCGTATGAAGGAAATGGGCCTCGGCCCGGATGACATTCCGCTCAAAGCCGGTATTTTCGGTGCGGAGGCCTGGAGTGAAGAGATGCGCCGTGATATTGAGAAAACTCTCGGTATCAAAGCATATGACATCTACGGTCTTACCGAGCTCTCAGGCCCGGGCGTTGCCTTCGAGTGCTCCGCACAGAGCGGCATGCACATCAACGAGGACCACTTCATCGCCGAAATCATCGACCCCGATACCGGCGAGGTTCTCCCCGAAGGTTCCGTCGGCGAACTTGTCTTCACGGCTATTGACAAAGAGGCTTTCCCGATGATCCGTTACAGGACCCGTGATATCTGTTCCCTCTCCCGTGAAAAATGCTCATGCGGAAGAACGCATGTCAAGATGAGCAAGCCTAAGGGCAGAAGCGATGACATGCTTATCATCCGCGGCGTCAATGTATTCCCGAGCCAGATAGAGACTGTTCTCTTGAACCAGGGCTATACTTCAAACTATCAGATTGTTGTCGGCCGCGAAAACAACACCGACACATTCGAAGTACGCGTTGAGATGACACCTGAGATGTTCACCGACAACGTCGGCGAAATCCAGGAGATGCAGAAGAAGCTCGGCGCTGGTCTCCTTTCTATGCTCGGCATCAAAGCCAAGGTTTCGCTTGTCGCTCCGAAGACCATCGAACGCAGCGAAGGCAAGGCTGTCCGCGTAATTGACACAAGAAAGATTTAAGTAAGGAGGACATTATGAGTATCAAACAGATTTCCGTTTTTCTCGAGAACAAACCCGGAGAGCTTTCCGGCATGACCTCCCTGCTTGCAGAGAAGTGCATTGACATACGTGCGCTCTCTCTTGCCGAGACCGCTGACTTCGGTATCGCCCGTCTCATCTTAAAGGATGTAAGAAAGGCTGCGGCCGTCCTCTCCGAGGCCGACTTCGTCGCAAACTGCTCCGAAGTCCTCGCCTTCGCCGTACCGGACGAGCCGGGCGGACTCAACAATCTTCTGAAAAAATTCAATGAAGCAAACGTAAACATTGAATACATGTATGCCTTCCTTGACGCAGAAGACAAGGACAACGCCTATATGATCTTCAAGGTTTCAGATACCGAGAAGTCCGAACAGGCGCTGATTGCCAAAGGCCTCAAACCCCTTTCACAGGAAGACATAGACAGAATCTGAAAATGACACTGTCAGCGTAAAGAAATATTTAAAAAAGCTGTGACGGAAAACCGTCACAGCTTTTTTCTGTTCTTTAAGATGCTGGAGCCGCCTTCTCCTTTTTCAGCATCACTTTCTTGTTAATCCTGAGTCCGATAATCACTATGGGAATATAAGTTATAATCGGCAGGAGCAGGCCCAGGAACGGATACTCCGACTGCACAAGGCAATTGAAAACCGCGTGGAATGTAATTGCCATAAGCAGAAGCGAGAACGTACCGGGAACAAACAGTTTTCTTCTTGTGTGAACAAAGCTCAGTCCGAAGCCCACCAGCGCAGTGCAGAGACTGTGCATGAGACTCGATGCGAAACCGCGTCCGAGGGCCCACAGAACCGTTACGTTTTCAATATCCCCTGTCAGGATTATGAGATTCTCGAGAATCGCAAATCCGAGTCCGACCGCCAGCGATACACTGAGCAGTCGCTGCCGGTCCGCAGTGACAATGAAGACAAAGAAGAATATCGGAATCGCTTTCGTTATTTCCTCCGTAATCGGTGTCAGTATTGTTGTGACACGGAAAATATCGTCATCAAGTGCAGAGAGAATCAGTCCGTTGACTTCCGATACAAAGAGGCAGCAGCAGATACCGAGCAGAATGTAAAGTACAACCTGCCTCTCCTTGGTCTCAAGGAGGAAGAGCGACAGTCCCATGGGAACGGCCATGCATATAAACAGGATATAAGTTATATTGCCCATTTTTCCGCTCCTCTCTTCAGTACCGGGACAACCATCAGCGATATCACGCCGATGCAGGCCGTAGATGCGTAAAGCAGGACTGCCAGATTAAACGCTATGCCCAGAAGTTCAAGCATATAAAACAGGCCTGCAATCAGCATCAGCAGGTTGTAGCCCCTGATACATTTTATTACGCCGTAGTCTACATCGGGAATTATAAAATGCTTCAGGTTAAAATATGAAGCCATCATGATTACGGCGCAGATAAATCCGAAACAGATTTTAATCTCCGCAGACGACTTCGACAGCAGTATCGGCAGATATAAAGCCGCTGTGACAAGCGGAGCAGCAAGCGCTGCCAAGCGGTACTTTTTAAACTTATCGCTGCCGTCATCGCAGAGGGTATCCATCGCTCCGTAGTTCGCCGTAAACACAAACAGGAATGTTCCTATTGTACCCAGAATGCCTATGTGGAATCCCCTGAAGTACTCGCCTGCCGTCCACATATATACGACTTCATAGAGCCTGGAAAAAGCTGTTATGCCCACCGATGCGACTATCATTGTGAAATACATCGGACGTTTACTTTGAAAGATACAGACAATGCCGTATATTGCGCCTGCGAGTGCGCACAGGCAGGCAAACGCATTAAGTATAATAAGAATCTTCATTTGAGATACCTGCCTTTCTAACCTTTCTTCACATACTGTATAACATTTTTATTATACATACATATCAACTAAAACTCTACTGTAAAACATCAGAAGTATAGTAAATTTAACAACATTCGACAAGTAATCGTTGTTCGTGGTATATTATTACAACGAAAGGCGGTGAGATGACATGATTATTAACACGGGACAGCGGACAGACATACCTGCCTTCTATGCCGACTGGTTTGCAAACCGGCTTAAAGAAGGCTTTGTCTGCGTCCGGAATCCGTATAATCCGAATCAGGTCAGCCGATACCGCCTTGACCCGGAAGTGGTTGACTGCATTGCTTTCTGCACCAAGAATCCGGCACCCATGTTCCCGTACATGGACCTTCTCAAGGACTATGGTCAGTACTGGTATGTCACAATCACCCCCTACGCAAAGGACATTGAGCCGAACGTACCGGACAAGCACAAACTGCTCGAGGATTTCAAAGAGCTCTCGGAGATTGTCGGCATAAACTCAATCGGCTGGAGATACGATCCGATTCTCCTCTCAGACCGCTACACAAAGGAATACCATCTGCGCGCATTTGAGCAGATGGCAAAGACACTCGAAGGCTACACAAACACCGTAGTTATCAGTTTTGTCGATTTATACCCCAAAGTGGTAAGAAACTTCCCCGAGGTCAGGAAAGTCACGAAGGCGGACCGTCTGGAACTCGGGGAAGCGATTATTAAAATTGCAGCGGACTGCGGCATGACAGTAAAGCCCTGCGCGGAGGGCGACGAGCTCGCGCAGTTCGGCGCTGACTGCAGCGGCTGCATGAAAATCAGCGACTACGAAGCCGCCATAGGCAGCCGCCTCAACGCGCCGAAGACCAAAGGCGCCCGCGCGGAATGTGCCTGTTACCTCTCCTGTGACATAGGAGCATACAACACATGCCTTCATCTCTGCAGGTACTGCTATGCAAATGCCGAACCGGAAATTGTCATGCGACAGAACAAAATGCATGACCCCTCTTCCCCTCTGCTTATCGGACACCTGACAGACGATGACATCATACACGATGTCCCGCAGGAGTCATGGACAGACAAACAGACACAGCTGAAACTGTAAAAAAAGATCGGTTCTCCGGAACCGATCTTTTTGTTATCAATTATTTCTTTTTCCTGACGGGCAGGATTTTGGAAGTTTTTTCAGCCTTGCCGCTTTTGACCTGCCACTTTTTGTATTCGGCGGCATCGTCCTTTATTTTTGACCAGACATAGGCCAAAACCGCGGCATCGTCGGCCATGCCGGCAACCGGAATCCAGTCGGGAATAAGGTCCGTCGGAATGACAAAATAGATGAGTGCTGCCGCAATCGCCTTAATTGATTTGCTCGGTATACGCCTGTACTCACCCTTCTTGTAAGAGCGAAGCATTTCAATGAGAAGAGGAACATTCGCGAGGTCTTTACCTACTTTCGGAATACGGGCAAGTTTTGTTTCCGCATCCTTCAGGAAAGAATCCATCTTCTCATCATCGGCAAGCAGGGCATCTGCCTGTCCTTTGAGTTTTCCGAGAGCTTTTACAATCTTATCTTTGCTGATAAACATATGCAACACCCCTTCGACTCATATTACCACAAAAATTACTCCCACTCAATGGTTGAAACGGGTTTGTCGGAGAAATCCCAGAGGACTCTGTTTACGCCGGGAACTGTGGCAATTATGCGGTCACGGATGGTTGTGAGAGTCTCCCATGAGAGCTCAACAGCCTTAGCAGTTACGGCATCCTTGGTGTTTACGGCACGGATAACAACTGCCCATCCCATATAACGTTTGCCGTCCTTAATACCTGTGGATTTCATATCCGGTACTACGCAGAAATACTGCCAGGGTGCCGGATTCATCTTGCCTATCTCCTCACGGACGATAGCATCTGCTTCGCGGAGTGCCTCGAGGCGGTCACGCGTGATAGCGCCTACGCAGCGTACGCCGAGACCCGGGCCCGGGAAAGGCTGACGGTATACCATGCCGTCAGGAAGGCCGAGGGCCTTACCTACGACGCGAACCTCATCCTTATAGAGGAACTTGACGGGCTCAACGAGCTCAAAGTTGAGCTCCGGCGGAAGTCCGCCGACATTGTGGTGAGCCTTTACGCCGTCGGATTCGAGAATGTCGGGATAGATGGTTCCCTGACCGAGGAAGGATACACCTTCAATCTTCTTTGCCTCTTCGGCAAATACATCGATAAATTCCTTACCGATAATTTTTCTCTTTGTCTCGGGATCGTCAACACCGGCAAGTTTGTCAAGGAATCTGTCAACAGCATCAACATAGACGAGGTTGGCGTCCATCTGATTTCTGAAGACCTCAATTACCTGCTCGGGTTCTCCCTTTCTGAGGAGACCGTGATTTACATGAACGCATGTGAGCTGCTTACCTATCGCTTTGATAAGAAGAGCTGCACATACGGAAGAATCCACACCGCCTGAGAGAGCAAGGAGGACCTTGCCGCTTCCCACCTGTGATTTGATGAGTTCAACCTGCTCATCGATAAATGCAATTGCCTGTGCCTCAGTCTCTATACGGGCAAGGCTCTCAGGTCTTACATTTGAAGACATATCCATCATAGTGCTTATCCCCCTTAGTTTGTATAGTTGTCAAAGTATCCCTGTACGAGTACAACCGGAGTACCCTTGTCACCTGAACCTGAAGTAAGGTCACAGAGTGAACCTATAAGGTCGGTGAGCTGACGGGGAGTTGTTCCTTCGGAAGCCATGTTTCCTACAAGGTTTGCTTCCTTGGACTTTATGGATTCGGAAATGGCTTTTTTGAGTTCCTCACCGCTGAGGTCCTTAAAGTCATTATCCGCAAGATACTTGAGTTTGAGCTCGTTCGGAGTACCGATGAGGCCGTCTGTGAATGCAGGAGAGACAACCGGGTCGGCAAGTTCCCAGATTTTACCCTGAGGATCCTTGAAAGCACCGTCGCCGTATACCATTACTTCAACATGCTTTCCTGTTGCCTTGAGGATTCTGGCCTGAATGTCAAGAACGAGGTCCTTGCACTCGCGGGGGAAGAGTTTAATCTGGTTCTCGGTGGATTTGTTGGAACCGAGAAGACCGTACTTCTCATTGCATCCGCTGCCGTTTACGGGAGCATTCATAATGTCATCAAGGCTGCATACTGCCTTGGCACCTGCATCGACAAGGATACGCTTTGTACGTTTTCTTGTATGGATGTCGCAGTTTAATACGCAGTCAGCATACTGAAGGATTGTCTTCGGCTGATTTGCGAATATAACCTCAACCTCTGCACCCTCTTCTTTGATGAGGTCAGAGTAGTAAGCGACATAGTCAACACCGGTGAACTCGTGCTTGTTTTCACCGAAGAGTTCTCTGTATTTTTCAAGGGAAAGAACATCGGAATAAGGATTGATGCCTGCGGCGTCAATCTTGTCAAGAGATACGAGGCTGTTACCGACCTCGTCTGAAGGATAAGAGAGCATAAGGACTATCTTTTTGCATCCTCTTGCTATACCGCGAAGGCAGATGGCAAAACGGTTTCTTGAGAGAATCGGGAAGATTACACCGACTGTCTCTCCGCCGAGTTTTGCCTTGACATCAGCGGCAATGTCGTCAACCGTGCAGTAGTTGCCCTGTGCACGCGCAACGATCGATTCCGTTACGGAGATGACATCGCGGTCACGGAGCTCAAAGCCCTCGTACTGTGCCGCTTCCAGAACACCCGTGGATACTATTTCAGCAAGGTTATCACCCTGGCGGATGATGGGCATGCGAATGCCGCGTGAAACTGTGCCGACTCTTCTTTCATACTGGTCCATAAAGAGAACTCCTTTATAAAAATTTTACGAATCAATTATACAATGTGCGCTCGTTTTCGTTCAATTGCCGCAGTTTAGAAATTTGTATTATATTGTCATATAACTTTTGTGTAAATATTCCAAGTTGTCATAACAAATTTACTTTGTCTCCTGCAGTTTTTTGATTTCATCGCGGTAGTGCGCTGCGAGTTCAAAGTCCAGGACACGCGCAGCTGCGTGCATTGCGCGCGTGAGCTCATTGATTGCCGCCGCGCGTTCAGCCTTGGTCATGCGCTTGCCTGTCTTTGACTTCTCAGTGTCAACCTTGGATGTGATTTCTATTATTTCACTGACATCTTTGACAATAGTCTTCGGAGTAATGCCGTGCTCCCTGTTGTACTTCTCCTGGATTTCGCGGCGCCTGTATGTCTCTGTGATTGCACGTTCCATGGAAGGAGTCACGGAATCCGCATACATGATGACCTCGCCCTGCGCGTTACGCGCAGCGCGGCCGACGGTCTGCACAAGTGAGGTCTCGGAGCGCAGGAAGCCCTCCTTGTCGGCATCGAGAATTGCGACAAGTGAAACTTCAGGTATGTCGAGGCCCTCTCGCAGCAGGTTTATGCCGACAAGGACATCGAACTCTCCGAGACGGAGGTCGCGGATAATCTGCATGCGCTCTATGGTATCGACATCGTGGTGCATGTACCTGACTTTTATACCGAAGTTTTCAAAATATGCGGTAAGATCTTCCGCCATCTTCTTCGTGAGAGTCGTAACGAGTACCCTCTCTCCTCTTTCGGTTCTCATGTTGATCTGAGATACAAGGTCATCTATCTGGCCCTCAACCGGTTTTACGGTTATCATCGGGTCAAGAAGGCCCGTAGGTCTTATAAGCTGCTCGACAATCTGAGCGGACTTCTCACGTTCAAAGTCGCCCGGCGTGGCCGATACGAAGATTACCTGGTTTATGTGCGAGTAAAACTCATCAAAGTTGAGCGGTCTGTTATCAAAGGCGCTCGGCAGACGGAAGCCGAACTCGACGAGGTTCTCCTTCCTGGCGCGGTCGCCGGCATACATGCCGCGTACCTGCGGCAGAGTGACATGCGACTCGTCCACAAAGAGAAGAAAATCGTCCGGGAAGAAGTCGAGAAGAGTATACGGAGTCGAACCCGGCGCACGTCGCGCCAGAACCCTCGAATAGTTCTCTATGCCGCTGCAGATGCCCGTTTCACGGAGCATCTCCATGTCGTACTCGGTGCGCTGCTTTATACGCTGCGCCTCTATGAGTTTGCCCTCTTTTTCAAAGAACTCCACTCTCTCCCGGCATTCCTCAAGAATATCGGCAATGGCTTCATCACGCGTCGCGCCGTCAATGACATAGTGCGACGCGGGATAAACGGTCGCGTGCTGGAGAGTATTTACAACCTCTCCCGTCAGCGGTTTGAACTCGCATATACGCTCGATTTCGTCTCCGAAATACTCTACGCGTATGGCGAGCTCCGAATAGCCGGACGGAAAAATCTCGACCGTGTCTCCGCGCACGCGGAACTTGTCGCGGATGAAGTTTATATCGTTGCGCTCATACTGAATGTCAACGAGTTTTCTGATAAGCTCATCCCGCGGTTTTTCCATTCCGGGACGAAGCGAGATAATCATATTCTTGTAGACCTCAGGGTCACCTATCGAATATATGCAGGAGACTGAGGCTACGACAATTACATCACGCCGTTCCGACAACGCAAAAGTCGCCGAGTGACGCAGACGGTCTATCTCATCATTTATAGAAGAGTCTTTTTCGATGTAGGTGTCAGTCGTCGGGACATAGGCCTCCGGCTGATAATAGTCGTAGTATGATACGAAATACTCCACGGCATTGTCCGGGAACATCTCACGGAACTCCGAACAGAGCTGGGCAGCCAGAGTCTTGTTGTGCGCCAGGACGAGCGTCGGCCTGTTCACCCTCTCTATGACATTTGCCATTGTGAAGGTCTTACCGGAGCCCGTAACACCGAGCAGGGACTGCTCTTTAAAGCCCTTGCCGAGTCCCTCGACAAGAGCGTCAATTGCCTGCGGCTGATCACCGGTGGGCTTGAATTTACTTTTGAGCACAAACTTATCCATACAAAAACTATATCATAATTCTGTGATAAAAGACAGTTGTATTATAATTGCTTTTTTTGATAAAATAAAAGTGCATTTCAATCGGAATATTTCCAAAGGAGAAAACCATGGCAAACAAAGAATTTGAGATACGCAAAAAGCGCATGACAGATGTCGCCGCAGGCCGTATCCCCGACAGAGTTCCTGTTTGCGCGCTCATGGAGACCTACGCTTTCGCATATGCGAACGCCACGGTTGCAGATGCCCAGAAGAGCATAATAAAACACATAAAGTCGTACAACAAAATCTACGAAGACATTTACTACGACTGTGCTTTTATGCCCTCCATGTCACACGCTCTGAAGCTCTCTCAGGGACTTGGCTCAGATGTATTCTTCGTATCAGATGACGGTGTCACGGTTCAGCACAAGGAGTTCTGTCCCATGACCGAGGATGACTACGAAGACCTTATCAAAGATCCCGTAATGTGGATCATGGATGTCTTCATTCCCAGGAAGTACCCCGGCTTTGACCAGACCAACGAAAAGCAGAAAAAGGCTTTTCTCGGCTCGCTCAAGCCTTTCCTGGAGTTCGCCCTCACAACCATGGCCGGCAACATCTATGTCAACAAGGTGCTTAAACTTCCCGTTGTAGTCGGCGGCTCGGCGGAGATGCCCGCAGACATGCTTTTTGACTATCTCCGCGGCTTCAAGCCGACAATTACCGACATAAGAAGAAGGCCCGACGAATTTGAAAGGGCCGTAAATGCGCTTCTTGACTACTGTATTGATCTTATGCGCATGACATATATGATGATGGGCGGCACTTCCGCCGGAATGCCCATGATGGCAGGCAACCTGATAAACGGCATCATCAGAAGGAAGGATTTCAGGTTCAAAGAGTTCCCCTGGATGTTCAACCCCTGTCACATCCCTCCTTTCCTCAATCCCGATCAGTTCAAGCGCTTCTACTGGCCGACATACAAGGCAATGGTTGAGTATCTTCACTCACACGGCGGTCATATGATGACGTTCTGCGAGGGCGACTGGGGCCCGAACATAGAGCTCCTTTCCGACCTTCCCGATAACTCGGTAACCTTCATCTGTCCCACCGAACGGATAGTTGAAATAAAGAAAATCGCAAAGAACAATTCCGTCATGGGCGGTATGCCGCAGGCAATGCTCAAGGACTCCTCCCTCGGCGACTGCCTCGACCAGGCCAAACGCATTGTTGATGAGTGTGCACCCGGAGGCGGTTTCGTATTCTCAACCGACAAGGTGCTTATCGCCCCGACAGACGCGCAGGCAGACAACCTGGCCGCAGTAAACGAATTCGTTCACTCATACGGAATTTATTAAACGGAGAAAATGCCATGACTGATTTCAAGAAAAACAAACAGCTCTATCAGGAACGTGTAAAGCGCATGACTGATGCGGCTGACAATAAGGTCCCGGACAGAATCCCCGTCTGTTCTTTTATTGAAAGCTATGCTCTCTCATACGCGGGCACGACCATAAACGATGTACAGGGTCATATCTTAAAGCACGTCAAAGCATACGGAGACATCTACAAAGACATATACTTTGACTGTGCCTACGTACCCTATCTCACCCACTCAATAAAGATGGGACAGACACTCGGCTCAGAAGTTTTCTTCGCCTCTGATGACGGTGTTACCCTTCAGCACAAAGAGGACTGTCCGATGGTTCCGGAGGACTATAAAAAAATTGCCGAAGACCCCATCCTGTGGATTCTCGACGAATTCATCCCGAGAAAGTTCCCGAAATATGACGGCACAAATGACGAGCAGCTGAAGTCCTTCTTCAGTTCCCTCTCTCCCTTCCTTGAATTTGCCGGAACACTCGTTGCCGGCAACTTCTACTTTGAGAAATTCCTCGGCATGCCGGTAGCCGTAGGCGGTTCTGCAGAGATGCCTCTCGACTTCTTCTTTGACTTCCTTCGCGGATTCAAAGGCACGGTCATGGATGTCAGACGCCACAAGGACGATCTCATCCTCGCAAAGAACGCCATAGCCGAATACAGCTATGACCTCATCAAAATGACACACCTCATGATGACAATGCCGCCTCACATCAAGGACCTCCCCTGGCTCCTTGATTACGGTGTAAACGGTGTTGTTAAGGGCGGAAAGCCGAAGCTTAAAAACTTCCCTTGGATTCTTAATCCCTGCCATATGCCGCCCTTCCTTTCAGACAGCCAGTTCGAGGAACTCTACCTCGATGACTTCGTCGCCATAGCGGATCACATCCAGAAATGCGGCGGCCACATGTTCACGGTTCTCGAGGGACAGTGGGGCGAGCAGAAGCTTAAATGGCTCAATGAACGCGTACCCGAGCACTCAGTAACATTCGTCGTTGAAAACGATGACATATTCGAGGCAAAGAAAATCTTCGGCACACGCCACTCAATCATGGGCGGTATGCCTCTCGCAATGCTCAGGGAGTCTTCAAAGTCCGAGTGCGTCGATTACGCAAAGCGCCTGGTGGATGAGCTCGGTCCTGACGGCGGCTATGTATTCGCCACCGACAAGGTGCTTCTTGCCCCCGGTGATGTAGACATCCGCAACTATGCTGCAGTCAACGAATTCGTACATGTTTACGGCCAGTACAAATAAAGGAGAAGAATTATGGAAAAGACATTACCTGAATATCAGTATGATAAAAATGAGAAGACACTCTCCCAGACCATGATAGGCTTCGTCCGCGGAATCCTCGAGAAGATCTGCCCTATTCTTAAATTCGGCCCCTTCCCGAAGCTCCTCGACCGCCTCTTCGCGAGCCAGTTCGCACGCTCATTCCTCGGCTCGTATGCAATGCTTCTTCTCATGTAAACAAAACAAAAAGGACTCCCGCTGAGGGAGTCCTTTTTTTATTTCAGAAGCGGATTGTTGTCATTGAAGAGTTGCAGCAGATCCGCGTGGAACTGTTTTCTGATTCCCTTTTCCGCATGGACCTCATGGAGAGATCTGAAATAGAGATGAAGTTCGGTCTTCTTACCTGCTGCCAGGAGTTTTTTATGCACTGCCTTCGGACCAAAACCGAGGAAGCCGGGAATATCCCATTGACCGCAGCCGTGGTGTATAACTGTGTTATCCGGAATCTTCTCCGCCCAGCCTTTTTTGTCAGCATAGGCAAAGGTGCTTAAAGCCTTGATTACAAAGGTTATTACATGGCGGAAATCCGAATTTGCACCTCCGCTGTAAGGACTGTTTATATAGTTGATTCTGTTCTGCTTGTCAAATGACAGCCAGAAGAAAGGCAGAAGTTTGGCGAAAGGCACATCCTGACCGTAGTCGGTCATCCTGAATGTCTCTCGTCTCTTTTTCAGATCCTTATCATATCTGGTCAGAATGTTTCCGAGAATATTTGCTGCCGGAACCAGTTTGTAGAGAAAAGACGGAAGAGCTGAATCGCCCGTCAGGAAACATGCCTTAATGTCGAGCTTGTCTCCGTACATTGCAAGGAAAGCGCGAACCATCATGGAACCCATACTGTGGCTGAAAGAGAACACGGGAAGGTCCGGGTATTCCTCTCTCGCAATACAGTATATTTTGTACATATCCTTCCATATGGCTTCGTTCGTGTCGTTAGGTGTAATGCCGACACAGCCCGGACCGTTTGTCGTGCCGTGGCCGAGGAAGTCCATACCAATGCAGATATATCCGTTCTCCGCAAGGAAGCGCGCCTGGTCCTCAAACATCTCCACGTTTTCGGAGAGGCCGTGAGTGATTATGACAACACCTATGGGTTTTACCGCGTCGTCGCGCCATTTGAAGCAGTTGATCTCAACCTTTTTCTTTGAGGCGGACGTAAATGTGAAATTGCTTTTCAGGATTGCCATAAGAGGCTCCTTTCATTTTGGATTTTTACACATCAACAATCATATCAAAATTAACCGCACGGCGCAACTCCACGATGCGTGGGTGTACATATCACCGTCTTCTGTGTTAGAGTTTATGCAGGAGGCGTTCTTATGGACAAATACATAACAGGCGCAGTTATCAGAAAACTGCGTGAAGATAATAAAATGACTCAGGAGGAACTTGCCGAAAAGCTCTTTGTCAGCAGCAAGGCGGTAAGCAAATGGGAGACCGGTCAGGGGCTTCCCGACATAAGCCTTCTTGAGCCTCTTGCAGAGGCGCTCGGCATATCGGTTATCGAGCTTATGTCGGGCGAGGATATCCGGAACAGAAACCGCGCTGCTGACATTAAAAAATGCAAATTCTATGTCTGTCCCGTATGCGGAAACGTCATTGCTTCCGCAGGCGAGATGACCGTAAGCTGCTGCGGTATAGTTCTGCCGCCGCTCGAGGCAGAAGAACCGGACGAGTGCCATCAGATAAAGCTCGAGCCTGCCGAAGATGAATACTATGTATCTCTTGAGCACCCCATGACAAAGGACCATTATATATCTTTCATAGCCGCGGTCTCCGATGATGAAATAAAGATTAAGAAACTTTATCCGGAGGGCCGCACCGATGCAAGATTCAAAAGAGACAGGGTCAGATACATTTACGCGTACTGCAACAGACACGGATTGTTCCGGATTGAGACATAAAAAACTCCCCTTCCGGGGAGTTTTTTATTCTCTGGAAAACTGCTTGTTGTAGAGGTCGGCATACTCGCCGTTTTCGGCGAGAAGCTCATCGTGTGTTCCCTCTTCAAGCACGCGGCCCTTGTCGATAACGGCAATCTTGTCCGCGTTCCTGATTGTCGACAGGCGATGAGCGACGACTATCGTCGTCCTGCCGACCGACAGTTCATCGAGTGCCTTCTGAATCTGGATTTCAGTCGCGTTGTCAAGTGCGCTGGTAGCCTCATCCAGGATGAGGATGGGCGGGTTTTTCAGGAATACCCTGGCGATTGAAAGGCGCTGTTTCTGACCGCCGGAGAGCCTGATTCCGCGCTCTCCTATCTCAGTGTCATAGCCATTTGGCATGGCCATTACAAAATCATGAATGTTGGCGCGTTTTGCCGCCTCGATTACCTCCTCATCGGTAGCGTCAAGCTTACCGTAGAGGATGTTTTCCTTTATGGAAGCATTGAACAGGTAAACATCCTGCTGAACAATTCCGATATTCCTTCTGACAGAAGCTCTTGTGAGCTTGTTTATGCTCTTTCCGTCAAGAAGGATATCACCGTCAAGGACATCGTAAAAATGCGGTATGAGATGGCAGATTGTAGTCTTGCCGCCTCCGGACGGTCCGACCAGGGCATATGTCTCACCTCTGTTGATTTTAAATGAGACATCGGTGAGAACGTTCTGCTCCTCGTCCTCCGTCGCCTCTATGCCGTAGAGTTTCAGATTCTCAACATATGAATAGGATACATCTTTAAATTCGATATTGCCTTTAAGAACACCTGCGTCTTCAGCGCCGTCAGCATCCGTCTCCGGGTATGTGTCCATTATTTCACAGAAACGCTCAAATCCGGAAGCACCCTCCTCAAGCATCTCAGCAAACTGTATAAGCATGTTGAGCGGAGTCAGGAAAAGTGCCACGGATACAATGAACGCGGAATAATCCGCAAAATCAATGCGGCCTGCGTAAAGGAAGAGACCGCCCGCAATAAGGACGATTACATTGAAAAGATCGGTTACAAATTGAGAACTCGAGAAGAAGGCCGCCATATACTTATAGCTCTCTGAACGGGCGCCGACAAATTCCCTGTTGCCCTCCTCAAACTTCTCAGTCTCTTTCTTATCGTTGGTGAACGCCTTTGTTACTCTGATACCTGAGATACTGCTCTCTATTTTTCCGTTTATAACGGCAAGCGCTTCTTTTGTGCGCTTGAAAGCTTTGCGCATACCCCCACGTATGAGTATTACTATACCGACAAGCAAAGGCAGGGCAAGCAGAATTATAAGTGCCAGCCAGACATTAATTGTCATGAGGTAGATGACGGATACCAGAAGCGTAATCGACGCAATGATGGCATTTTCGGGGCCGTGATGCGCAAGCTCACTTATGTCGAAAAGATCGGTTGTCATGCGGGACATGATTTTGCCGGTCTCGTTTTCATCATAAAAGCTGTAGGGCAGGCTCTCAAGATGATTGAACATGTCTGAGCGCATCTCCGCCTGCATCCTGGTGCCCATAATATGGCCCTGATACTGTATGAAATACCGCAGTCCCGTACGGACAAGATAAATGGCAAGAAGCAGAATACCGCTGATGACAATCAGCCTGTATTCCCTGTCCGGTATGAAGGTATTGAGCATTTTACGCGTAACTATCGGGTAAACTATACCTATAACCGACACCGTAAGCGATGCCAGCATGTCAAGCGCAAAAAGCTTCTTATGCGGTATGTAGTATTTCAGGAATCGTTTAAGCATTTTGTCTCCTCAGAAATTCGGGAACTCCTTTGCAAACCAGATCTTCTCAAGCGGCACCTCATAGGTTCTGCCGTCAAACTCAAGTTTGTAGGAATAAAGGAACTGTTTCTTGTAGCCCAATTCCTTGTTGAGGGCCGAGAAACCGTACTTGCCGTCACCTACCAGCGGACAGCCTATGTAGGCCATGTGAGCCCTTATCTGATGGGTTCTGCCGGTCAGAAGATTTATCTCCAGCAGAGAGAACTTCGGGCTTGTTTTAAGCACCCTGTAGAAGGTGCGGATTTCCTTGGAACCGTTTATCTGTTTCTCGTATATACGGACCTGGTTTTTCTCCTCATCCTTGACGAGGTAGTTTACGAGCAGGTCCTCATCTTTGGGCGGCCTTCCGTGGCAGACGCAGAGGTAGTATTTATGAACCTCGCGGTCCTTGACCTTTTTGTTCATAATACGGAGCGTCTCCGCATTCTTGGCCGCCATGACGATACCGCCCGTGTTTCTGTCGATACGGTTTATGAGCGCGGGCGTGAAGGCCTGTTCGGCATCCGGGTCATACTCGCCCTTCTCGTAGAGATACCGCTTCACGCGCGAGATGAGCGTATCGACATACTCGGTATCGTCCGGGTGTGACAGCAGTCCCTGCTTCTTGTTGAGGATTAAAAGATTCTCATCCTCAAAGATTATGTCAAGCTCTTTCGGAGCATGCAGGAAGTCATAATGGGGATCCGGTTTTTCAAAGAATTCATCGTTTATGTACATGTCAACTACATCGCCGACAGAAAGGCGCGTAGAGATTTCAGCACGTTTTCCGTTGACTTTGATGCGTTTTGTTCTGATGTACTTGTAGAGAAGCGACTGCGGCAGGTTCGGCAGGTTCTTCGTAATGAACTTGTCGAGTCTCTGGTTCGCGGAGTTCTCCTCAATTACGAACGATTTCATAAACTGTCCCCTTTTTGAACTTCCCGATAATTATATGTGTATTTACCCCATTTGACAACAATTCTTTTATATTATATACTACCATCTAACAACTTTTTGAAAGGAGTGTTTGATCCTTATATGGACGGCGACAGTAGAGGGTCAATCATAATACTTT
>JAEEGJ010009302.1_pt1 | contig 26414 bp, 17 predicted proteins | sample 8958761 | NCBI WGS metagenome assembly JAEEGJ01 (sample SAMN16246546, study PRJNA631951) | gut metagenome | biome: gut microbiome; feature: rumen; material: RS-attached | host: Bos | place: Iran: Karaj | collected 2018-10 | reverse complement strand
CTCATCTCGAATGCCGGCATGCGCTACGACCATAAGAACCGGCACAACAACAAGGCTGACAATGAGTGGTCGCCACGTATCGCGCTCATACTGCTCAAGCCGAGGTGGAACATGAAATTCAGCTATTCCAAGTCGTTTGTCTATGCGCCGTACATTTACCAAGTTGAGAATGTGGTCAGTAGCTATCTCTACTATAACATGCCTACTTTTGCCTACGAGCTGGAGCCCCAGCGCATACATTCCTGGCAGTTGTCCGTAGCAGGCAATAACAAGAGCAGAAGCCTGAACCTGGAGGCCAACCTTTTCTACAACCGCGCCAGCAACTTGATTGTACCGGCTTTGGTAGATTTGAAAAACGACAGCCATCATCACGCTGCCGGCTTGGAACTCAGGGGCAGCTATCACAAGCCACGTTTCACCGCCGACCTGAACCTGACCTGGACGCATGTCATCAAGTCGAGTCTGAAGCTGGCGGCCAATGGAATAGAAGGAGAAAAGATATTAGGAGATGACGAAAACAACAATATACCCACCATTATGGCAAACGGAGTACTGGCCTGGAAAGTTATTCCTAATCTGAAACTTCATACACATTTCCTGTTCGAGAGCCGCCAATATTCGTACTTTATGGATCTCAAGAGGGAACTGCTTGCTAAAGCCTATCATATAAAGGAGGAAGAGGCCTCCATGCAAGGAGACGATGAGACGGCTATAAAATATATCGAAAAAGAGGAAGAGCTATTAATGTCCCTGAATAAGAAGGAAAACATACCTGCACGCTTTATCATCAACCTCGGTGGCGAATACACGCTTGGCCCCGTCACTTTCGGGCTCAATATCCACAACCTCTTGAATACCCGCTACAACCGCAGCGGCATCAACACCAACCTCATCCCCCAGCAGGGTCGCTGGTTCCTTGCCACCATTGGTGTGAAAATTTAGGGATTCCAGCCAAAGTGGAATAGTAATTCCTCTGTATGATAACAATTTTCGGAGAAACGCAATGTGAATTTGCGGATTTTTTGTACCTTTGCAGCCAAATTCATCAAAAGTAGTTATGGAACAGAAGAAACAGATAGCCATTCTCGGCTCTACGGGGTCGATAGGAACACAGGCCCTTGAGGTGATTGAGGAACATGCAGACTTATACGAAGTATACTGCCTGACTGCCAATAACAAAGTGGAACTGCTGGCAGAGCAGGCCCACAAGTTTAAGCCCGCAGCCATTGTCATTGCCAACGAAGCACGTTATGATGCCCTGAAAGCGCTGATGAGCGACATGCCTGACGTGAAGGTCTATGCAGGAGCCAAGGCACTCGACGAAATCGTAGAGGCTGGCCCTATCGACATGGTACTGACAGCCATGGTAGGTTTCTCTGGACTGAACCCCACCATCCACGCCATTAAGGCTGGCAAGACTATCTGCCTGGCTAATAAAGAGACGCTGGTCGTTGCCGGTGAACTGATCCTGCAGCTGGCTCAGCAGTATCACACCCCCATCCTCCCCGTCGACAGCGAGCATTCTGCTATCTTCCAAAGTCTGGTCGGCGAGGACCAGAACCCCATCGAGAAGATTCTGCTCACAGCCTCAGGCGGTCCGTTCCGTCTGAAATCGATGGAAGAAATTGCCCATGTAACCAAGGCTGATGCCCTGCGCCACCCTACGTGGGACATGGGTGCTAAGATTACCATCGACTCGGCTTCGATGATGAACAAGGGCTTCGAGGTCATCGAGGCCAAATGGCTCTTCGGTGTGGATGCCAAGCAGATCCAGGTACTCGTTCACCCACAGTCGATTGTACATTCTGCCGTACAGTTCCAGGATGGTTCGGTGAAAGCCCAGCTGGGAGTGCCCGATATGCGTCTGCCCATCCAGTATGCCTTCTCGTTCCCCCAGCGCCTGCACCTGAGTGGTGAGCGTCTTGACCTGTTTAAGGCCCAGCATCTGGAGTTCTTCGAACCTGACCTGCAGAAGTTCCGCTGTCTGGCACTGGCCTTCGAGGCTATCGACAAGGGTGGTAACATGCCTTGCATCGTGAATGCCGCCAACGAGATTGTGAACCGCGGTTTCCTCGAGGATAAGTGTGGGTTCCTCCAGATGGGCGACATCATCGCTGAGACTATGCAGCGCGCCACCTTCGACAAGAACCCCAGCTACGACACTTATATTGCTACCGATGCCGAATCCCGTCGCATCGCTAGTGAGCTGATGAAAAGGTAAGAAGGTAAAAAAGTAAAAAGGTAAAAAGATTATGGATATATTTTTAATTAGACTATTACAATTCATGCTGGCCATTGGCCTGCTGGTGCTACTCCATGAGGGAGGGCACTTCTTCTTTGCCAAGCTCTTTGGCGTGAAGGTCGATAAGTTCTACCTCTTCTTTGACCCCTCCATCTGGAAATGGGATGGTAGTCTCTTCAAATGGAAACCCAAGAATAGTGATACACAATACGGTGTGGGCTGGCTGCCGTTGGGCGGCTACTGTAAGATAGCCGGTATGATCGACGAGAGTTTCGACACTGAACAGATGAAACAACCAGAACAGCCCTGGGAGTTCCGTGCGAAACCCGCTTGGCAGCGCTTGCTGATTATGATTGGCGGTGTACTCGTCAATTTCCTCCTCGCGCTCTTCATCTATTCCATGATTCTCTTCCATTGGGGCGATACCTATATCCCCGTGAAGGACATGACACTGGGTATGAAGTTCAATGCTGAGGCCAAGGCACTCGGATTCCAGGATGGGGATATCCTCGTAGGAACAGAGAAAGGCGAGTTCAAGGAGTTTTCTGCCGACCTTTATCGCGACCTGAGTGAAGCCACACGTGCCGACATTATCCGTAACGGCAAGGCCATGAGCCTGCAACTCCCCGGCGACTTGAACCTCCTAGGCATGCTGAAGGCCGAGCCTTCGTTTGTCCGTCCACTCATCCCTGCAGAGATCGACAGTGTGATGGCCGATACCCCTGCAGCCAGCATCGGACTCCAGAAAGGTGACCGCATCATGGCCTTCAACAACAAGCCCATTGACTCCTACAATGAGTTCACCGACCAGTTGGGTATCCTTGAGGATATGATGACAGGTGCCAAGACCCAAGGCGACAGTCTGAAGATTCGTACTGCCACGTTAGTTGTTTCGAGGAATGAGGTAGGAGGAACAAGGATGGAGGATACCCTATCGGTGGTCCTCACCCCAGAGTTGCGACTCGGCTTCTTCGTGAAGTCCATAGCCGGACTCTATGAGCCCATCACTAAGGAATACGGTTTCTTTGAGAGTTTCCCCGCAGGTATCAAGTACGGTTGGAATGTATTGGCAGGTTATGTGGGCGACATGAAGTATGTCTTCACCGCCGACGGTGCCAAGTCATTGGGCGGTTTCGGAGCCATCGGCAGCCTCTTCCCCCCTGTATGGGACTGGTATCTCTTCTGGAAGATGACCGCCTTCCTCTCGATTATCCTCGCCTTCATGAACATTCTGCCCATCCCCGCCCTCGACGGTGGACACGTGTTGTTCCTGCTCTATGAGATGATCACGCGTCGCAAGCCCTCTGAGACCTTCATGATCCGTGCCGAGTATGTCGGCTTCGGTATATTGATTCTCCTGATGGTTGTAGCGAACCTCAACGACATCCTACGCTGGCTTGGCTATATGTAAAAGCCGAAGTGCCAACAGATAGGCTGCACCCGCAATGACATAGATCATCAGTATCTGGATCATTGACGGGTGCAGTCCGTCTATACAGGCACCTGGCAGGGCTGACAATCTGGCAAGGACGGCATTCAGCCAGTGCGCCGCACCCAATAACAAGTAGGCGAACGAGGGTATCACCATCACGACAAGCGACAGGTAGAGAATCAGCATGACAGCAGGAATGACGATGAGGTTGGTCAGCAGGAAATAAGTAGGGAACCGCCCGAAATAGTAGGCTATCAGCGGAGCCGCGCCTATCTGGGCCGCACAGGACACAGCCACGATGCCCCATACCCACTTCACCACAGGATGAGCCTGGAGGTACTTCGGTGGGAACAGCGCTTCCATCAGCGGGAGGAACAGGAGGATGGAAGCCACAGCCGCAAACGACAGCTGGAAACTCACGTCATAGAGCGAGCGTGGATGAAACAGCAAGATCAGGATGGCAGTAAAGGCCAATACATTCAGCGACATCCTGTCGCGATGACCGAGCGACATGAGCGCATAGACAGTCAGCATAATCGCTGCACGGACTACGCTTACCGGCATCCCCACCAGAAAGACAAACGCCCAGATGCAGACAATGACCAATGCCTGAGTGGCCACCTGCCACCTCCTGCCTACTGTGAACAAAGACAGCAGGGCGTAGATGATACCGAGATGAAGGCCGCTTAATGCCAGCACATGTGAAGCTCCCGTCACTGAATAGACCTCTCTCAGATCCTTTGTCAGCGCAGACTTGTCGCCCAGCGTCATCGCCGCTACCACGGCATAGGCCTCATCGCCCCCACCCTGTGCATTCAGATGACTCAGCAGGCGACTGCGCTGTTGAAGGAAGAAAAGCCTTGTCCGGTCCAAACGCGACTCTGCCTCGTAGCGGATCTCCCCCGACGGGTACTCCTTACGGGTAGGCCGTCCCTGATTCACTGTGAGCAAAGCACCCAACACGAAGCAACAAACGCCAATGGCCACCGACTGCAGGCAAGCGAACCGCCACAAGAGCAAGGCGACCACCACACAACCTGCAAATACGAAAAACAATGGGACGGGGATGCTGACGCTGTCGCCCACAACAATGCCTGCCATCAGACAGACGGCTATCCGCAGCAACGGAGCAGATTCCAGCAAATTGTCTTTCATACAATTCTCAATGAACCCGAGAGGAATCAAGAATCTTCTTTCATACGGCTATAGTACTCTGCCGTAGCGGTGAAGAACACGTCGCCGCTGGAGTTGAGGGCCGTCTCAACGCTATCCTGAATCACACCGATGATGAAGCCTATGGCTACAGCCTGCATAGCTACGTCGTTGCCGATATTGAAGAACGAGCAGGCCATAGGCACCAACAACAGCGAGCCACCGGCAACGCCCGACGTTCCGCAGGCACCCAAGGTGGCGATGATACTGAGGAAGAGGGCAGACGCGAACGACACTTCGACACCCATGGTATGGGCAACGGCCAACGTCATCACGGTAATAGTGACAGCTGCACCGTCCATATTGATTGTAGCACCGAGCGGGATGCTCACAGAATAGAAGTCCTCATCGAGCCCCAGCTTCTTGCACAGGTTCATGTTGATGGGGATGTTGGCAGCCGACGAACGGGTGAAGAATGCCTGCAGTCCGCTCTCCTTCAGACAGGTGAACAGCAGGGGATAGGGATTGCGCCGGAGCATCAGGAAAGAGATGAGCGGATTGAAGATGAGCGTGTTGGCAAGCATACAGCCTATGAGCAGGAGCACCAGGTGCCCATAGGTGCCAAACACATTCAGGCCGCCCTCGGACACTGATGAGAACACCAAGCCCATGACACCGAACGGTGCAAACTCGATGACCCACTTGACGGTCTGCGTAATGGCATCGGAGAAATCCTGCACCACGCTGATGGTCTGCTGGCTGGCCTTCAACTTCAAGGCAATGCCTATCAGGATCGACCAGAACAGAATGCCGATATAGTTAGCCTGCGAAACAGACATCACCGGGTTGGTCACCATATTGGCAAGAAGGTTTGTGAACACATCGGAGAGGGCACCGGGAGCTGCCTGTACGGCCACGTCGCGCAACTGCAGCGTGACGGGAAACAGGAAACTGCCTACCACGGCGCACAGGGCTGCAATAAACGTGCTGAGCATGTAGCGGGAGATGACCACCTGGAAGCGGGGACCCAGTCCACTGCCAGCCTTGGCGATGCTTGCAGCCACAAGCACAGCCACCAGTACAGGGGCTATGGCCTTAAGAGCACTGACGAACACAACACCAAAGATGGCTATCCAGTTCCACTGCGGAACAACAATTCCAAGACAGGCACCGACAATGAGTCCTCCGAGTATGCGGAGCACAAGGCTCACCTGACACCACTTGGCAAAAAAAGTCTTATCTGTCATTTTTGTCTATAGATAAACACGGTGTTCTGGCCATACATATATTTGTATGTGATGTCGGGGATGATATTGGTTACAAGTCGCAAGCCTAAGTGCTGGTAATCCTCCTTGCCGATGTTCTCGTCGGCCATCTTTCCAGCCTGCATGGGGTCGAAGGGACGCCCGGCATCCTTGATGGTGACGAAGATTCCTTCGTCGCTGACATTGATATGCACATCGAAGGAGCGCTGAGTGACATGACCGGAAGAGTGGGCGGCAATATTAGTCATCAACTCTTCACAGCAAAGGTTCACCTCGAAGCGAATGCTATACTCCACGCTGGATTTATTCAGAAAGGCATCTATCTCACTGAGAGCGGTGTAGACGTCGTCAGTCTTGTAAGTGACAGAACGGTCGAAGGTATAGCCCATGGGGTTCTCTGGAATCAACGTCAGAGGCGATATCTCCGTCTTCGATGTCTTGCTGCGGACATACGTAAACACGAGCTGGCACAACAGTACCAGAACGGTGCCGGCGGCAAAGCCCCACCACAGCTCGATACCGTCTATCTCGGCTACCACCCAGACCATGACAACCATGCATACCGTCTGTGCCGTAGCCGTGACGACACTCGCCGCATTGTGCCCCACCAGCTGGTAGGCGTTGAGCAGTATCTGAGTGACGGAAAACGGGATGAGCATCAGTGCGAAGATGCGCAGCACACGACTCAGCTCAGCAGACAGCGCAGGGTCGGTAACACCAAAGAGCAGGCCCACCAGCCCGGGTATATACATCAGCACGATGACGATGCCCACCAATGAGCCGATGATGATGAGAGCATGGCGCACCAGGATTTGGAGGCCTCGCACGTCGCGCTCACCCACCAGAATGCCGCCCACGGCGAAAAGCGACTCGATAAGACCATCGATGAACACGTAGGAAAGCAGCAGCATCTGCAGGCAGACAGACCAGAGAAACAGGCCGTCAGCACCTAAATAGGTCAGCACGATATGGTTGAGCAGCAGGATGGTGACAGCCATCAGCGAGTTGCTCAGCGTGACGGGAGCCCCCTCCTTGATATTATAGGCGAAGATGCTGAAGAATTCCTTTCCCGGCCATTTCAGTCTATAGGTATTCGAGCGATGCAGATAGTTGCCCAGCACCAAGATATTGACGATAAACATGGTGAGCGAGCCGATGGCAGCGCCCATAACTCCCATTCCTAAAAGCCAAATAAAGACGACATCAGCCACACCATTGCCCAACGCACCGAATACCACTGCCTTTGTCACCATACGGGGCCTGCCATCAGTGGCTGCAAAGAGACACAGGCCGTAGGACAACATCTGCAGCCATCCGCCCATGGCGTAGGTATGGATATAATCGTAGGCCATCCCGTTGAGTCGCGGCTCGTCGGACAAAGTCTCCACGATCTGCGAGCTGAACAGGCAGATGGCCAGCGACACGGCAAGTCCCAGCGTCATCACTGATATAAGCGTGGTAGTAAAGGTACGTGCCACCTTGTCCTTGTCGCCAGAGCCGATGGCCTGGGCACACATGGCATTGGCTCCGAAGCATATCAGGAAGCCCATACAATTGAGCACCTCCACCAAGGGGAGTACGAGGTTAATGGCAGAAACGGCATCGGGGCCCACAATATGACCTACGATCATGGAGTCGGCTGTGTGTGCCAACTGGGCAGCAGCTGCCGTCAGTACTGCCGCAATGACAAACGTCCTAAGTGCTTTTGATACAATAAAGGCGTTTCTTCTGGGTTCGCTCATAATGCTTTTTGTCTTTTCAGGTTACTCTACTAACTAATCACTTGCTTTCATCTTTTCGCTGCAAAGGTACATACTTTTTCTGAATCCGCAGCAAATTTTGGCTCTTTTATTAATGATTTCATGCCAAAAAAACGTGTTTAACTATATTCGGCAGTGCCATTGTTGCCAGCACTGTGCAGATCATTGTCTGTCTCTTTCCTCTCATAATGCAAATTTTCTGCAAAAGTACTAAAACAATTCGGGAAAAAAACAAAGAAATGTTCTTTAAATCACAAATTATTCGTATTTTTGCAGCTGAAAGCAATTGCGATAGGTAATAATCAATAACAATGGAACTAAAAGACTATACCAATGATGCAGTGGCGCTTTTGAAGGAACTGATAGCAATTCCTTCAATCAGTCGCGATGAGACCAAGGCTGCCGACAGGCTGTCAGAGTATCTGAACAAATGGAACCTGCCTCACGGGCGTGAGGGTAACAACCTCTGGGTGGGATGTCCTGACTGGGACAACAACCGCCCGACGGTGATGCTCAATGCGCACATCGACACCGTGAAGCCCGTGTCGTCATGGACACGCGACCCCTTCACACCGACACAGGAAGGCGACACCCTTTACGGTCTGGGCTCCAACGACTGTGGCGGTGGACTGGTAGCCCTGTTGCAGACTTACCGTATCATGCTGACACGCCCCCGCAATTACAATATCCTATGGGTGGCCTCAGCCGAAGAGGAGGTATCGGGCGTGAATGGCTTCTCGCGCGTGCTTCACCGCCTGCCCAATATTGCCGTGGCCATCGTGGGCGAGCCCACAGGCATGCAGCCAGCCATCGCAGAGAAGGGGCTGATGGTAATCGACGGCTATGCCTATGGCAAATCAGGGCATGCCGCCAGAGAGGGAGGCATCAATGCCATCTATGAGGCTCTCGACGACCTCGTATGGTTGCGCGACTATAAGTTCCGCAGGAGCAGTCCTCTGCTGGGTCCCACGAAGCTGACAGTGACCGTCATCGAAGGTGGCACACAGCATAACGTCATCCCTGATACACTTCATTTTGTTCTGGATGTACGCACGAATGAATTCTATCAGAACGAGTTCCTGTTTGAATTCCTCCGCAAGAAGATGAAGAAATGTGAGCTACAAGCCCGTTCATTCCGTCTGCACTCATCAAGTATCCCTGTAGACCATCCGTTGGTCAGAAGGTGTGTTGAGCGCGGAATGCAACCCTTTGGCTCCCCAACTCTCAGCGATCAGGCTTTGATGCCTTTCCACTCGCTGAAGCTAGGGCCGGGTGATTCGAACCGTTCACACTCTGCCGATGAGTTTATCAGGATATCGGAGATTGAACAGGCCATCGACACTTACGTGGCTCTGCTAGAAGGTCTCACCTTATAATATATATATAATAAGGAAGGCATCCGATCATGGATGCCTTTCTTGTTTTTATCTGGAGAGCCAAGCTTCTGGATTCAGCAGGGCATTGCCTTTTCGCAGTTGGAACTGCATAACCCCTTCTGAGCCCAGACGGCCGAGCGTCTGACGAGCACTCACTTTCTGACCACGGCTGACACTGACAGAAGCCAAGTCACAGTACACGGAGAGATAGCTGCCATGACGCACGATAATCACCGTCGTACCCGAATAGCTGAACACAGCACTCACCTCACCGTCGAAGATGCAGCGCACGTTAGCGCCGGGCTGTCCTTTGATATCTATACCCTTCTTGTCGAGAGTCACATGACCTTTCACGTCTGTCACGGTGTTTGTACCAAAGCGGTTCATGATTCGATAGCTGCCTGTAACTGGGAAGGGAAGGCGCCCACGGTTGCTCTCAAAGTTCCCGCTCATCTGACGGTCTACCGCCGAAACAGTATACTCCGCCTTCGACTCGCTGGCACGTTTCTTAGCCTCGGCTTCGAGCCTGCGCTTCTCGGCAGCCTCACGCTTCTTTGCCTCAGCCAGTTCCTTCTTGCGCGCCTCAGCATCAGCCTTAGCCTTGCGCTCTGCTGCCTGTCGTGCCTGTTCTGCCTCACGGGCTGCGCGCTCTGCTGCAGCCTTGGCCTCTGCATTCTTCTTCGCAGCAGCGGCTCTGGCTTCGGCCTTGGCTTTCTCTTCCTTAGCCTTTGCCTCGGCAATCCTGCGGGCATTCTCTCGGGCAGCCGCCTCGGCAGCAGCCTTCTTTCTCGCCAGTTCCTCTGCCCGCTTCTTAGCGGCAGCCGCCTCGGCAGCCTTGCGACGAGCCTCCTCTTCAGCCGCCTTGCGACGAGCCTCCTCAGCCGCCTTACGCTTGGCCTCAGCCTCAGCACGCGCCTTGGCACGGGCAATCTCCTCAGCAATGAGTTTGTCAATACGGGCATTCAGTTCTGCATCGCGTTTCTTCTGCTGATCGATAATGCCTTGGATCATCTTCTGCTGTTTCTGCAACGAGGATACCACCTTCTGCTGCTCCACCTGCTTGTCCTCAAGCTGACGGCGCTCCTTTTCGCCACGGGTGAGCAGGGTATCTTTCCTGTATTTGGAGTCAGTGAGTTCGTTGAAGGCTTCTTGCACCTGTCCCTGCATCGATTTCACAGCCTCGCCCTGAGTCTGCTGGTATGCAGCATACTCGCGCATAAACCTCAATCTTCGGTACATCTGTGAGAAGTTCTTCGCACTGAATACGAACATCAGCTTACTCTGAATATTCCTATGTCCGTGCATATAGCGCATCGACTTGATATAGCGCTGCTTACGCTCATCAAGCTCGTGGTCGAGCACCTTCATCTGCGCCTCCAACATCTGAATATTACTTTCCAGACGCGTAATATCCATACGGATATTATCAATAGACTTACGCTTGTCGGCAATCTCATTGTTGATCACCAGAAGGTTCTCCAGACGTTTCTTGACATTTTGTTCGTTAGCTCTCAACTTACGCTCCTGCTCCTGAATCTGCTTGCGCACCTGCTGCTGTTCCTGCTTGAGGCCCTTCACAGTCACCTGCTGCTTCTGGGTGGTATTGGGCTTCTTTTTCGAAGTCTTCTTCGTAGATGTCTTTTTGGTCTGCGAAGATTTAGTGGTGGCTGTCTTGCGCTGGGCCGACGTTTTCTTCGTCGTCTGGGCAGGGACAGCCGCCACTAAACATGCTAAAAGAAAAAGGACGAATAGTCTCTTCACTTGCTATTTCTATGTTAGAGTGACATGAATCGGCGGAGAATCTCGTCGACGGTCACCTCACGATACTTGTTAGAGACTTCCGTACGTGTCTCCCACTCTGATTCATTACCAATATAATTAAGGGTCATACCCAGTTTCACTTCCTTCTTGGGAGTGGTCAGTGTGATGGCGTGCTTCTTGGGGAACAAGGTCTTGCCCACAAGGTCGAAATCACTGTAATCCCAGTTCAACTGAGCATTACCATTGAAACGGTCCTTATAAAGCACATTGGCCATACGGATTAAAGCCGTCTGCTTGCTTGCCAGCCAGCTGTAGTCCATCTTACCCTCCTCCCGACTGATGATCATGTCATCGCCGCTCTCGAGGATGGAATAGGCCGAAAGATCCTCCTTTGCAGGCAGGGTAGTCTCATGCTTTTTCTTGTCTTTCTTATTTTTCTTATCCTTGTCGTCGGCCTCTGTCTTAACACTCACCTGATTCGGGCGGAAAAGCTCATTCCAGAAGAGGGCCTGCAGCGTATTGAAGTTCAGACCACTGTTACGCAGGAAGTCCACCGAAATATATGGTGCCTTCAGATACTGTTTGTTGATACGGTCCATGATCAGCACATACTCCTTGGTGAGTTCGATACGGCCTGCCTCCACAAAGCCAAAGGCCATGAGCTGCAGACGGATCACGTCGTCGCGCTTCATCTTCAGATTGCCCGTAAGCGTCAACTTCTGCGGACCCACCTCTACCGAGAATTTCACTTTCGAGGTGATAAACTTGGCAGTCTGAGCATTGCCCTGCACATGCTCAATGAAATTCGCTTTCTCAATCGTGCCCCGACTGGTTGTCTGGGGCTGAACGGTCTTTTTCTTAGAACCACAAGATGCAAGCACTAATGGCAAAGCCAAAACGGCTACTCTTAAAATACCTGATAATTTCATTCTTTTTTATTTTTTAGTTTTATTTTTTCTGCATGTTCCAAAATCACGGAGTTGTCTTGTGTCTCATCCATGTTCTGAACGGCCTGTTCGATATAGATCTGTGCCTCGGCATAACGCCCTTCCATATAGAGGATCCACGCATACGTGTCGAGGTAAGTCGAATTTTTCGGTTCAGCCTTGATGGTCTTGAAACTCATCTCCTCAGCCTTTGACAGCCTTTCGCCACGCTCACTGAGATAATAGGCGTAGTTGTTCAGGCAACCCATATTGTCGTCTTTCCACACCAGACAAGAGTCGTAGGCGGCAAAAGCCTCCTCAGCCATACCTTTCTGGTGGAGGATATCACCCATCACGGCATAAAAGTCGGATACGATCATCGGATCGCTGTCCTCCTTGATAACACCAATACCATTCTTAAACGCTGAAAGGGCTGCATCCAGACTATCTCGCTTGAAGTAGGCAATACCTTGGTAATAATAGAATGCCATGTCGTCGGGCGAATATTGGCGAGCATCCTGGCAAAGAGCAATCACACGATCCATATCATCGCTCTCCCAAGCATAGCCCAAGAGTTGCAGGCGCGCAGCCGAATTGTCGGGTGCAAGCTCTAATATTTTCATCAGCACCTGTGAGATACTATCCTTTGGCATCTTCTTCGCATTCATATACGAGGCGCAGAAGAGTGCCATGCTCTCGTCGCTTTGCGGCTGGGCGAGCATTCTCCGAAACAGCCCCAGCACCTTCGTACTATCGCCACCAGCCTGTTCACTGGCTGCGATTTCCTGTCTCAGCAGGTGTATCTTCTCTTCGACAGTCGAATTACGGTTCAGCAGCACACGTTCCGTCAGTGAATCAGCCTCCACTTGATGACCCAGAGCCTGATGATAGGTACGCAGTGACATCAGCACACGGATGTTATCGGGCTCAGTATTCAGGATACCGTCGTAAACCTTCAGGGCCTTCTTTATCTGTCCGTTCATCATCAGCGCCTCACCGTACATAGCCTGATAGTTCAAGTCGTTGGGGAACTGCTGGGCCAGTGCCTTCATCTCGGCAATAGCCGCTTTTTTGTTGCCCATACGGTTGAAGATCTCACTCTTCGCCATCGAGATACGTTCGTTCTTGCCGTCAATCTTTTCGATCTTGTTCAGCACACTGATAGCATGATCGAAGTCTTCTACCTGCTGATACAGTTGGAAGAGCATCTCGAGCATATCTTCGCGCTCCTTGTTACGCTCGTAGATTCCCTCTACCACAGGGATGGCCGCTGCATAGTCCTGCTGGCTGATATAGAGTTGTGCCAGGGTTTCCATATAGGTCATATTCTCTGGCGAGATAGCTGCAGCTTTCTGAATGCAGGCCTGCGATTTCTCCTGATCCTTCAGCGCATTGTAATATTGCGCCAGGAAATACCAGGCTTCAGCAGCCTCGGGATTCAGTTCCACGCAATGGCGCAAGAGGTCGAAGGCAGCATCGTTATTACCTTTCTGCCGCTGCATCATCGCCTCAAGGAAGAAATGGTCGTAGGTTCTTTCGTTCGATTGAGCGAAAGCAGTGAAAAATGAAAAGTGAAAAGTGAAAAGTGCTGCGCATACACATACTCGCAGGACACTCTGCCCTCCACCTATCATAAATATCCTACTCCAATCTAAATAATTCTCTCTACTTTTCACTTTTCACTTCTATTTCGTTCCTGTGTGTCCATAACCTCCTTCGCCGCGCTCTGTCTCATCAAGCACTTCTACGAGTTCAAAATCTGCCTGTTCGTGGCGTGCAATCACCATCTGTGCAATGCGCTCACCATCTTCTACAACGAAATCATCCTGTGACAGATTGATGAGTACCACACCAATCTCACCGCGATAGTCGGCATCGATAGTGCCAGGTGTATTCAGTACCGTAATTCCTTTCTTCAGAGCCAGTCCGCTACGAGGTCTTACCTGCGCTTCATAGCCTGCCGGCAACGCGATATGGAGCCCTGTCGGAACCAGTTTGCGCTCCAGAGGTTTGAGGATAATAGGGGCGTCGATATTCGCTCTCAGATCCATGCCAGCACTGAGTGCCGTAGCATACTGCGGCAATGGCTGATGGCCCTTATTGACAACTTTTATCTTTAGCATGTTTAAAATTTCATTTTAATCAATGTGCAAAAGTACTCTTTTTTTCCTAATCAACAAAATTTTTCCCTAATTTTGTGTCATCATGGCCGAAATTTTGTACCTTTGCACCTTAGTATGATGAATTGGCAACAACTGATATCTAATAAACGACTGGGGCAGGAGCACCGTCACCCAGAGCGTCATGATGATCGTACAGAGTTCAAACGCGACTACGACCGTCTTATCTTTTCTGCCCCATTCCGTCGGCTGCAGAACAAGACTCAAGTCTTCCCTCTGCCGGGCAGTATCTTCGTCCATAACCGTCTGACCCACTCCCTGGAGGTCGCCAGTGTGGGCATGTCTTTGGGCAACGATGTGGCGCAAAAGCTCATTTCGCGCCATAGCGAGTTGAAGGACAGCCTCTTTCAGGAAATCGGGCAGATTGTTGCCACCGCTTGTCTGGCTCACGACTTGGGCAATCCCCCATTCGGCCACAGCGGCGAGAAAGCCATCCAGTCTTACTTCCTCGAAGGTCCTGGCAGTGACCTGCAGCGAGAGGTCAATCCAATATTCTGGACGGATATTACCCACTTCGAAGGCAATGCCAATGCCTTCCGCTTGCTGACGCATCAGTTCAAAGGTCGTCGCCCTGGCGGATTTGTCATGACTTATTCCACTCTCGCCAGCATCGTCAAGTACCCCTACTCTTCTGCTGCTGCAGGCAAGAAGGGGAAATTCGGATTCTTCGATTCAGAGAAAGACGACTACCGTCGGATAGCCAAGGAATTAGGCATTATCTGTAAGTCAGAGGTTGGTGAGCCCCTCAAGTATGCGCGCCATCCCCTGGTCTACCTCGTCGAGGCTGCCGATGATATCTGCTATGAGGTCATGGACTTGGAGGATGCCCACAAACTTAAAATAATTTCATTCGATGAGACCATGCAGCTGATGCTTGGTTTCTTCGATGAGGACACCAAGCAACACATAAAGAACCGTATCGTAGAAGAGGGACTGACGGATAATAATGAGAAGATTGTCTATCTGCGTGCCTGCGTCATCGGCAAACTCGAGAATGAGTGTGTGAAGGTATTCATCGAGCATGAGGACGAGATACTCAGCGGCACCTTCGAGGGAAGTCTCATCAGCCATATCAGCGCTACCCAGAGCGAGGCCTACAACCGCTGTTGCGACCTGTCTGTAAAGCGCATCTACAAGAGCAAGCCCGTACTCGATGTGGAACTCTCTGGATACAAGATCATGGAGACCCTGCTACACCAGTTTATCCAAGCAGCAGTCCACCCTGAGCGATTCTACAGCAAGCATCTCATCAGTCGCGTCTCAGGCCAGTACGAGATTGACGCTCCCGACTTAGAGACCCGTATCATGGCCATTATCGACTACATCAGTGGCATGACCGATGTCTACGCCCTCGATGTCTATCAGAAGATCAACGGCATCTCACTGCCAATCGTATAATAATTGAAAAAGATGAAGAAACTATATATTGAAACGTATGGCTGCCAGATGAACGTGGCAGACTCTGAGGTGGTGGCATCGGTGATGCAGATGGCCGGCTACGAGACCACAGAGAAATTGGAGAAGGCTGATGCCGTCTTCCTGAACACTTGTTCCGTGAGGGATAATGCCGAGCAGAAGATCTATCATCGTCTCGAGGCTCTCGATGCAGAGCGCAGGAGGAGACTGAAAGCCGATGCCTCACAGGCACCACTGATTATCGGACTCCTGGGCTGTATGGCCGAGCGTGCGCAGCAGGATCTGCTGGAGAACCACCATTGCGACTTGGTGGCAGGACCTGATGCCTATCTGTCGCTACCCGATCTGATTGCACAGGCCGAGACGGGGCATAAAGCGATGAACATCGAGCTCTCGACGACGGAGACTTATAAGGACGTGGTGCCGCAGCGTATAGGCTTGGGACATAAGATCGGAGGTTTCGTGAGCATCATGCGTGGCTGCAACAATTTCTGCCACTATTGCATCGTACCCTATACCAGAGGGCGCGAGCGCAGTCGTGATGTGGAGAGCATTCTGCGCGAAGTGCGCGACCTGAGAGATAAGGGATTTAAGGAGGTCACCCTACTGGGACAGAACGTGAATTCGTATAGGTGGAAGGTGGAAGGTGGAATGAGGAATGAGGAAGGTGGAAGGTGGAATGAGGATACTATTCTTTTCCCTGCTCTTCTTCGTCGCGTGGCAGAGGAAGTGCCGGAGATGCGAGTGCGCTTCACCACATCGCACCCGAAGGACATGAGCGACGAGACACTGCGAGTGATTGCCGAGATGCCTAATGTGTGCAAGCATATCCATCTGCCTGTGCAGAGCGGCAGCGATAAGATCCTGAAGCTGATGAACCGCAAGTATACCCGTGAGTGGTATCTGGACCGTGTGGCCGCTATCCGCAGGATTATTCCTGACTGCGGGCTCTCGACGGACATCTTTGTAGGCTACCACGACGAGACGGAGGAGGATCATCAGATGAGCCTCGACCTGATGCGAGAGGTGGGCTACGACTCTGCCTTTATGTTCAAGTACTCTGAGCGCCCGGGCACCTATGCCTCGAAGCATCTGCCCGACAATGTGCCTGAGGAGGAGAAGATCCGCCGCCTGAATGAGCTCATCGCCCTCCAGACGGAGATCAGTGCCATTCAGAACAAGAAAGATGAGGGGAAGGAGTTCGACGTGCTCGTAGAGGGATTCTCGAAGCGTAGCCGAGAACAGCTTTGCGGACGCACGGAGCAGAATAAAATGGTGGTCTTCGACAAGGGTAGCCATCATATCGGCGAAACAGTCCCCGTACGAATCACTGGCTCGACGAGCGCGACGCTATTAGGAGAAATCAGCCTATGAAGGAATTCATCAATGTCCTGCGGCGGTTCGTGCCGCCATATAAGAAGTACCTTGTATTGTCGGTACTGTTCAATATCCTGTCTGTGATACTGAACATCTTCTCGTTTGCTGCCCTCATCCCCATCCTGCAGATCATATTCAAGACCGATGATGCGAAGACCGCCACGGCCTTGATGGCGTGGGACTGGGAGCATGCACAGGCCGTGCTGATGAATAACATGAACTACTATGTCAATGGATTAATCGCAGATATCGGTCCCACGACAACGCTGCTCATTATCGGCTTGTTCCTGGCTGTGATGACAGGACTGAAGACGGGTGCCTACTTCCTTTCATCGGCAACCATCGTACCCATACGGACAGGCGTGGTGCGCGATATCCGCAACCAGCTCTATCAGAAGATCAACGCCTTGCCGCTGGGATTCTTCTCTGAGGAGCGCAAAGGCGACATCATCGCCCGCATGAGCGGTGATGTGCAGGAGATAGAGAACTCCATCATGTCGAGTCTGGAGATGCTCTTCAAGAACCCCATTCTCATCATCGGCTACTTTGCCATGCTGCTTTTCATCTCATGGCAACTCACGGTGTTTACACTCGTCATCGTTCCCATCATGGGGTGGTTCATGGGGTGGGTAGGCCGTAAGCTGAAGGCTCAGAGCGTGAAGGCGCAGGCACTATGGAGCGACACGATGAGTCAGGTGGAAGAGACGCTTGGCGGCCTCCGCATCATCAAGGCCTTCTGTGCCGAGGAGAAGATGAACCGTCGTTTCGACACCATCAATTCTGCCTACCGTAATGATATCATGAAGGTGAATATCCGTCAGTCGATGGCCCACCCGATGAGCGAGTTCCTGGGTACGGTGATGATTGTCATCGTGCTGTGGTTCGGTGGTGTCCTGGTATTGAATAATCACACTCTCTCGGGGCCTATCTTCATCTATTATATGGTGATGCTCTATTCTATCATCAATCCGCTGAAGGATTTCTCAAAGGCAGGCTACAACATCCCCAAGGGACTGGCCTCGATGGAGCGCGTGGATAAGATCCTGATGGCAGAGAACACCATCAAGGAGGCGGCTCACCCGAAATCCATCAAGAGTTTCGAACACGAGATTGAGTTCCGCCATATTTCCTTCAGATACGGTGAGCAATGGGTGCTCCGCGATATCAACCTGGTGATTCCCAAGGGGAAGACCATCGCGCTCGTTGGGCAGAGCGGCTCTGGGAAATCGACGATGGTCGATCTCATCCCGCGCTACTATGATGTGCAGGAGGGAGAGGTGCTCATCGACGGCATCAACGTGAAGGAACTGGGCATCTACGACCTGCGGCAACTCATAGGGAACGTCAATCAAGAGGCTATTCTCTTCAACGACTCCTTCCGTAACAATATCTCCTTCGGAGTCGACAATGCCACGCAGCAGCAGATTGAAGAGGCTGCGAAGATTGCCAATGCCTACGACTTCATCATGGCTTCAGAAAACGGCTTCGACACCAACATCGGCGACCGTGGCGGGCGCCTTTCAGGTGGTCAGCGCCAGCGTGTGTCCATCGCCCGTGCCATCCTGAAGAATCCGCCGATCCTCATCCTCGACGAAGCCACCTCTGCCCTCGACACTGAGAGCGAGCGACTGGTGCAGGACGCGTTGGAGCGGCTGATGAAGACGCGTACCACCGTGGCCATTGCCCACCGCCTGAGCACCATCAAGAATGCCGACGAGATCTGTGTGCTCCACGAGGGACGGATTGTGGAGCGTGGCACCCACGAGGGATTGCTGGCGCAAGACGGTTACTACAAGAAACTGCATGATATGCAAAGCTGATGAGACAGAGACTGTTATACCTGTGTAAATTCTTCCTGATCACCGTGATGCTGTTCATCATGGCAAAGATAGCCTTTATGCTGCTGGATCACGAGGGGCACGCATTCACCGTTAGCGATATGTTCGACGTGATATGGCACGGTTTGTCTCTTGACCTCTCCACAGCCCTCTATATTCTCATCATACCTTTCCTGGTAACACTGGTCTCCCTGTGGTGGGATGGTAAGGTGCTCACGAAGATTCTGCGCGCCTATTACATCCTCTTGGCCATCATCCTGATGCTGGCTTTCGTCGCCGATACGAGCCTCTATCCTTTCTGGGGATTCAAGCTCGACAGCACCTGCCTGCAGTATTTCGATTCGCCCGCAGAGATGCGTGCCAGTGTCTCTGGGTTTTACATGACCGCCTGTCTGCTGATCATCATTGCGGGCTCCGTTTTGATATATCAGCTTTATAAGCGCATCCCCTTGTGGCGTAAGTCACCAGCCTACCGTCAGGGTGCCACCGCAGGCAGCCTGCTGCTGATACCGCTTTTCATCATTGGCATCCGTGGTGGCTTAGATGAGAGTACGACGAACGTCGGACAGGTCTATTTCTCGCAGAACCAGTTTCTGAACCACGCGGCGGTGAACCCCGTGTTCAGCTTTTTCTCTTCGTTTGAGAAGACTTCCTTCTACGTGCCCGATTATGAATTCATGAGAGAAGATGAGTGTCACGAAGTGATGGACGGGCTTTACTTCACCCACAGCATCTCACCCGATACCCTGTTACGTACCCAGCGCCCTAACATCGTGGTGATCCTGATGGAGAGTTGCGGCGGTATTTTTACCGAAGATATCGGCCACCGCAAGGATATAATGCCCCAGTTCAACCAGTTGACGAAAGAGGGCATCTACTTCTCTCATTTCTATGCCAACTCTTACCGCACGGACCGTGGTACACTCTGCACGTGGAGCGGCTATCCCTCGTTCCCGCGCTCTTCGGTGATGAAGATGCCCGCCAAAGTTCGCTTCATGCCTGGTATCGCAAAGTCCCTGCAGGGCGCAGGCTATCAGTCGTGGTATCTCTATGGTGGCGACATCAACTTCACCAATATGCGCAGTTACCTCGTCACCATCGGGTTTGAGGATCTCTATTGGAAAAAGGACTATTCACAGGAGGATCAGAGCACCGCCAAGTGGGGTGTGAGGGATGATATCACCTTCGCCACGCTGCGCGACTATCTGAAGGAGCAGGCACCTGCTGACTCCAGCGATACAAGGGCACCTGTACTTGCAGGCTACTCCACACTGAGCAGCCATGAGCCCTGGGATGTGCCCACACACCGGCTCAACGACGAGGTACTCAATGCCTTCAACTATCTCGACGGCTGCATCGGCAACTTCATCCGTGAGATGAAACAGACGCCGCTATGGGAAAACTTGCTGGTCATCCTCCTCCCCGATCATGGATTCTCCTATCTGGGCGTGGAGGAAGACCACCCCGAGCACGACCATGTGCCCATGCTCTGGCTGGGTGGTGCTGTGAAAGAGCCACGGCGCATCGAGCAGATCTGCAATCAGACGGATCTTCCCGCCACACTCCTGGGACAACTCGGCATCGGGCATGATGACTTCCCCTTCAGTCGCGATGTCATGAGCAAGGGATATACTTATCCTTTTGCCGTACATACCTACAACAACGGCATCACGATGCGCGACAGTACTGGTTTCGCTATCTTCGATCTGAATGCCAACCGCACGATACTGGATGAGAGCAGCGATGGCGAGGCTCTGCTGAAGAAAGGCAAGGCCATCCTCCAGACGGCTGCGAAACACTTAAAAGACATGAAATGATGAGATTACAACGATTAGGACTGCTGGCGCCCCTGGGTGCTACCATCTGCAACCTGCTGATGGCTTATGCCGTGTATTTCCTGGCACGCGTGGCTTTTCTCGTGGTAAACTACTCTTTCTTCGGAGAGAACCTCACATGGAGCCACCTGCTGGAGATGATGGGTGGCGGACTGGTGTTCGACACCTCAGCCATCCTCGTCACGAATATCCCCTACATCGTCCTGATGCTGTTGCCTTTTCATAAGGAGACCGATGTCTATAACAAGATCTGTCGCTGGGTATTCGTCATCATCAACGGTCTGGCTCTGGCTCTCAATCTCATCGATGCCGTCTACTTCAGATACACCATGCGGCGCACAACGACCACGGTGTTCCAGGAATTTTCCAACGAGAGCAACCTGTTCAGCATCTTCTTCACCGAGGCCTTCCACAACATCATTCTCATCATGCTCTTCGGTCTTGTGGCGTATGCTGTCTACAGGTATTATGTCCAGCCGCGCATGCCGAAGAAGGGTGATAACTGGTGGCACCTCCAATGGGCGAAGCTGCTCTCTCTCATAGCCTTGGCACCCTTTGTGGTGGCAGGCATCCGTGGAGGCTTCTCCACCGCCGTGCGCCCCATCACCATTTCGAATGCCAATCAGTACGTCGACCGTCCCATAGAGGCTGCGCTCGTACTCAATACGCCTTTCTCGCTCTACCGCACCATCGGCAAGAATGTATTCGTGGTTCCCAGTTACTTCGACAATGACGAGGAGATGGCTCAGGTCTATACCCCCATCCACCCCGCTGTGCCCGATAGCATGCATCGGAAAAATGTGGTCGTTCTCATTGTCGAGAGTTTCGGGCGCGAGTATATCGGGGCACTGAACAAAGGGCTCGACAACGGGCGTTACCAAGGCTATACCCCCTTCGTCGATTCGCTCATCGCCCAGAGCATCACCTTCTCTCACAGCTTCTGCAACGGCCGCAAGTCCATCGACGGCATGCCCAGCATCCTTTCGAGCATCCCGATGTTCGTTGAGCCTTTCTTCCTCACACCGGCATCGATGAACGAGGTCGGCGGCATCGCCTCACTACTCGCCGCCGAGGGTTATCAGACGGCTTTCTTCCACGGTGCCCAGCGAGGCTCCATGGGATTCCAAGCCTTTGCACGGGCCACAGGTTTCCAGGAGTATTATGGGCGTGAGGACTTTGATGACGACGAGCGGTTCGGTGGCGAAGATGATTTCGATGGCACATGGGCCATCTGGGATGAACCTTTCCTGCAATACTACGCCACGAAAATGTCGGAGATGCACGAGCCTTTCATGACTGCCGTCTTCACGGCCAGCAGCCACCATCCTTATGTGGTGCCCGAGAAGTACAAAGACCGTTTCCCCGAGGAGGGCATCGAGATCCACAAGTGCATCCGCTATACAGATATGGCCATCAGCAGGTTCTTCAGGAATGCCAGACAACAGCCGTGGTTCCACAACACCATCTTCGTGCTCACCAGCGACCACACGAACCTCTCCGACCATCAGTATTACCAGACGGATATCGGCGGCTTCTGCTCGCCTATCATCATCTATGAGCCTGGGAATACCGATCTTCAGCCTGAGCTACAGCAGAAGATTGCCCAGCAGATAGACATCCTGCCCACCGTCATGGGTATGCTCCATTACCCCAAGCCTTTCTTCGCCTTCGGCATTGATGTACTCAAGACCCCTGCCGAAGACACTTGGGCGGTGAATTATCTCAATGGTACTTATCAGTATGTGAAACATAACCTCGTACTGCAGTTCGACGGCCAGAACACCATCGGTGTCTATGCCCTCACCGATTCGCTGATGCACGACAACCTCAAGGGGCGCATGTCGCAGCAACCACAGATGGAGCGCGAGCTGAAGGCCATCATCCAGCAGTACATGCAGCGCATGACGGAGGACGAGTTAAGAGTTAAGAATTAAGAGTTAAGAGTGAGAAATGAGAAGTGAAAAGTCGGCGCCGGGGGCGCTATTGCTCAATCTGCTGCTGCTGTATATCGTTTACGGCATCACGCGACTGGCGTTCTTCCTCGAGAACTATGCCACCTACGACCACCTTGTGGGTGCCGATGGGTGGTGGAGCATCGTCGTGGGAGGTCTCTATTTCGACACTTCGGCCATCGCCTATACCAATGCCCTCTACGTGTTGCTGGTTCTGCTGCCCATCCCTCAGAAGGAGGGTCCCCTCTGGCAGCGCTTCTGCAAGTGGCTCTTCGTCGTGGTGAACAGTCTCGGACTTGCCATGAACCTCGGCGACAGCGTCTATTTCCAGTACACCGCCCGCCGCACCACCATCGCCTTCTTCAGCGAGTTCAGCGGCGATGAGAAGTTGGGCAGCATCGTGGGCTACGAGTTCATCCAGCACTGGTATCTCGTGCTGCTGTTCCTGGTGCTTGCGGCTGTTCTCTGGTGGTGCTATGTCGTGCCCCGTGTAGCCACAGTTCCCCGCCGCCGTTATTACCTCAGCCAGTGTGTCTCACTGCTCATTGCCGCCTATGCCGTCTTTGCCGGTATCCGTGGTGGGCTTTGGGATAACCGCCCCATCAAGATCAGCACCGCCAATCAGTTTATCATCAAGCCCAATGATGCCTCGCTGATTCTGAACACGCCCTTCACGATGATCCGCACCATCGGCCACAGCTCTTATCACAATCCTGCCTACTTCACCAGCGACAGCGAGCTCGAAAGCATCTATACGCCCCTGCACACCCCCGTCGCCGATAGCACGTCGCAAAAGAAGAACATCGTTGTGATCTTCCTTGAGAGTTTCGGGCGCGAGTATGTGGGTAGCCTCAACAGCGAGGTGCTGCCAGGCTACAAGGGTTACACGCCCTTCCTCGATTCGCTCATGCAGCAGGCTGTCAGCTTCCGCTACACCTATGCCAACGGCCGCTCCAGCGTCGATGCCATGCCCTCGTCGCTCTCGGGGCTCCCCATGTTCGTCGAGTCGTTCGTGGCCGCCTCTCATGCCACCAACCACCTTGAAGGAGTGGCCTCATGCCTCTCGCAGATGGGTTATCACACGGCTTTCTTCCACGGAGCCCCCGCATCGAGCCTCGGTTTCCAGGGATTCACGCGATCCACGGGGTTCCAGCAGTGCTTTGCCCAGGAGGATTACGAGGCCGACAGTCGCACAAGGGGGGCTGCCGATTCCGACAATTGGTGGGGCATCTGGGACGAGCCTTTCCTACAGTATTTCCGCATGAAGATGAGCGATATGCAGGAGCCATTCATGACGGCACTCTTCACGCTCACCAGCCATCACCCCTTCCATATCCCCGAGCAGTATGCCAAGACCTTCCCCGAGGAGGAACTGCCCATCCATAAGTGCATCCGCTATACCGACCATGCCCTGAGTCGCTTCTTCCGTGAGGCAGCCAAGGAGCCATGGTTCCGCAACACGCTCTTCATCATGACGGGCGATCACACCAATATGAGTAACCACGCTGAGTATAAGAGCGGCATCAATCAGTTCTCGACCACCATCATCGTCTACGACCCCAGCGGCCAGCTCAAGCCTGGTATCCGCGAGGGGATTGCCCAGCAGACAGACATCATGCCCACCATCCTCGGCTACGTCGGCTACAACCGTCCATACGTGGCCTTCGGCAGCGATCTCTTCCATACCCCTGCAGCCGACACTTGGGCGGTAAACTATCTCGATGGCGTCTATCAGTACTGCAAAGGCGACTACGTACTGCAGTTCGACGGCCAGCAGACCATCGGCGTCTATCGCCTCACGGATTACCTCATGCAGCACAACCTCAAGGGGCAGTGCCAGGAGCAGCCACAGATGGAGCGCGAGGTGAAGGCCATCATCCAACAATACATGCAACGCATGATCGATAACAAACTAACGCCATCATACGAATGAAACAAGTCTACAACCTCATCCTCGCAGCAGCCTGCTGCCTGATGACGACAGGCACCGCTGCCTCACCCAACGACCGCACGGCGAAATGGGTAAACATCGAACAAGTAAAGGACGGTACAGGCGCAGGCCTTACCCAAGCCTACACGGGCAAAGGAGTCATCCTCGGCATCGTCGATATAGGATTCGACCTCACCCACCCCACCTTCTACGCTGCCGACGGAAAGACCTACCGCATTAAGCGATTTGTGGAAAATGGCAAGACCGATGACACCAACGGCCACGTCATCCCCTTAGGGCGCGAATACCGCACCGAGGAGGAGATTCTCGGCGTGCAGCACTCCGCCGACTACGCCACGTCACAGCATGCCACCCATGTCCTCGGCATCGCTGCAGGCAGCGGCTACGGCACCCCCTATCAGGGCATGGCTCCTGAGACCGAGATCTGCGCCGTCGCCATCGATCGCGAGACTGATTACATGAAAGATTTCGAGTCGCCTGAGTTCAAGTATATCTTCGATTATGCCGACTCACTTGGCAAGCCCTGTGTCATCAACTACAGCGCGGGCACAGGTTTCGACCCCGTGAACTTCTACAAGGCTGAGCAAGCCATGAAGAAGATGCTCGGCCCTGGTCACATCCTCGTCGCAGGTGCAGGCAACTCTGGCGGTCAGCCCTTCTATACCGTCAAGAAGCGGGGCATCGAGGCTGGGGGCGTTTTCCTCAAATATAGTGATAACAAACCTGAAAGAAAGTACCATTTCATCAGCAACGATCCTTTCACAATCAAGTGCATCCGCGTCACAAGCCCGAACATGAAGGACTACACGAAAGGCGATTCACTCACCTTCGATTCTCAGAACCTGCCCACAGCCAAGCAGACCATCGACATCTATCAGGCACAAATCACCAAGCTCGACTCCATCTATACCCTCACGCTTAGCTTCACTGATCCCGAAGATATGGATATAACTGGCAGCTTCATGCTCGTGGCAGAAGGCAAGGACGCTCAGGTGAAGATTATTTCCGACCCCCATGTTTTCTTCTTGGACAACACCACGCTCGATCCCCGCTGCAATCTGGCCAAAGAGGCGCACAGCATCCTCGTGCCCGCATGCTGGGCAGATGTCATCGCTGTGGGCAATATCATTGGGCGCCTGGGAGCGAAAGATTCCACTGCAGATATTCCCGCTGATACCCAAGGCCTACTGGGCACCCGCGACGGCACCTCATCCATAGGCCCGGCATTCACAGGCATCGCCAAACCCGATGTCGTGGCTCCCGGATCTAGTGTCATTTCTGCAGGTAGCAGTTTCTCAAGTCGAGGCGCAGACAACATCATAGACTTCACCGAAACTGAGTTCAACGGCAAAACCTATCCCTGGCGCGTCGGCCTTGGTACGTCGATGTCCTCACCAGTGGTTGCAGGCATCATCGCCCTGTGGCTCGAAGCCAAGCCCACGCTGACCCCACAAGAGGCACTCGAGACCATCCGACTGACGAGCAAGCCTCTCGGCGTTGATTCCCTCGGACATCCCAACGGCGAATACGGCTACGGCCTCATCGATGCCTACAAAGGACTGCTCCATGTCTTAGGCATCGATACCAGCATCCGCTCACTGAGCCAGCACCAGCCCGCAGGCATGACCTTCCGCGTGGCAGGCGACCTGCTCTATGCCGACGGTGCAGAGGATGGCATCCCCGTGACCTTCTACAACCTCTCGGGCACATTAGTCCGCCAGAGCCAGGTAGAGAACGGCACTGTCAGCCTCTCAGGCATGCCGAAGGGCGTCTATGCCGTCCAACTCGGGAAACTCGGTTCCACGCTAATCCGAAAATAGAAAAAAAGACGGGGCTCAATCATGATATGACCCCGAAAAGTTGGACATTAAATTAAACATTAATTATTCAACTCTCTATAGTAGTGAGCTCGGTATAGTACCGGGCTCATTCCTTTTAATCTCAATTTTAT
>JAEEGJ010009301.1_pt1 | contig 26418 bp, 21 predicted proteins | sample 8958761 | NCBI WGS metagenome assembly JAEEGJ01 (sample SAMN16246546, study PRJNA631951) | gut metagenome | biome: gut microbiome; feature: rumen; material: RS-attached | host: Bos | place: Iran: Karaj | collected 2018-10 | reverse complement strand
ATATAGCCTAAAAATACGCTTTTTTGTCTTGCTCGAATTCAAATCCGTTGACTGATCAAATCGTCTGCAACTCTTTATTTATGCGGATTCCGGACGGATGGCCTTATTTTTTAGTGGACAGCAGTGAAGAGGTTCCTCAATTTTGCTATTCAATTTAAACACAAGCGAATACAATTCAAAATTTGAAGCATTTCCCTCCGAATACACATGAAATGAGAACCGGTCTCCAGAAGCCGGATACGAGGACATACACGAAACCAACAATACCGCGATTAACGAAATCAATAAAAATCTATGCATCTATTCAATCCTAGTCCAACCATTATATGCGGAATCGATATTTGCCCCTTCCATTAAGATATAATAAAAAACAGTATCCTTTAACGCTTCAACATACATTGATTGACTCTTTTTATAGTCAAAATGGACAAATTTTCTTGGTGGAATCTTTCCTTCAACTCGACCAAGAGACACTTCCGTATCAATTGCAACTCTTTTAAATTTGTCAAAAGGCATTTTCATTTCTTTTAAAAGAATAAGCGAATCTGTCTTATCGACCTTTAAATATACAGAAACAACAAGATCATCCATGGGAAATGCATACGGACACCCACACTCCACTTCAGGACACGACACATTGCAAAAGTATTTTTGATATGTTTTATAAAACGGATAATCATCAAGAGCAGCTCCCGATAAAAAACATCCATGTTCTTTCCATTGCCATGATAAGATACAGAATAATCCTTCACAACAGTCGTATCACCGAGAATCCCAGCAAATGTGGATAGTTGACTCGCCTCACGATACGAAGTACAGCAAGCGGTGAGGAACATGCAACATAACATAAAGTAAACAATCTTTACCATACATTTACCGCATAAGATTTTCTGATTGCATAAGGCATTGTGGTCGGCATACTTGTGAAACCTTTTCTTATCTAACTGGTAGTGTAAATCAAACTGTGTCATCGTCCGTTGTTTGATTCCTTAGTAATAGTTATAAAATTTTAAACCGATTCTCGAACCTTATACATAGTTGCAGAGCGATTAAGGACCAGTTTGCCAGCGGCATAGTCCATTTCTTCCTGATGTTGCGATAGGCAAGATAGACCAGCTTGATGAGCGAGTCATCGGACGTAAATACGCCCTTTTGTTCTCTATTAATACGCTCCGGCAAATCGAATAAAAAAAGTTGTTACCCATTTACGGTACAGCCCACAATAGTGACAACAACCACTAAAAAAAAAGACCCTAATTTTTACCATAACATACTCTGCAAAGATAAATTATTATAATAAGGCATACGAGCGGCAAATCTAGAACTTTTGTAAACAAATCACTTTCTTCCACTATTAGTATAGAACAGAACAACTCTTACATTGGGAGCATCCTTAAGATAATCCACCTGTTTGAATTTTATCCGTAATATTCCAGGCTGATTTTTACTAATACGTTCGGGTAATTTGAATTTAAAAAGACGCTGACCATTTAGAGGACAAGCAAATTCAAGATTTTTCAAATAATCATCCTCATAAAAAAAAACGGTGTCACCTATGGTAAACGACGCTTCGATTTTATCTCTATACAAAAGAAAATCTTCTATATGAATACTATAACCAGGAATACTTTTATCCGTTAATTTATCAAAACAAATTGAGAAGGTATTCCCATATTTTACGAATGGGACCTCTATTTCTTGAACACTTTCCGTATCTGTAGTAATGGGATGCGACCAGATAAGAGAATAATCAAAAGATGGCGCTAGAAAACATCCATTTACCACATATCCAACTAAAGCCAAAATAAAAAAGAACTTGATAAACGTACTTACCATGCCAATTTTCTCCATAAAATATGCTGTAAAGACAAATTGTTATAATATGGCATACTAGCGGCTCCCATATAACGTGCCAATATACCGGGATTATTCGTATGACGAAGACCCGTCCAACATAAAACGACATCTTTATCTTTCATGGAATCACATTCTACCCCAACGAATCAAATTCAACAATTTATTTGGTAAATCCCGCATATCCTTAGGCACAGTCAACCAGAAAAGACTCTTACGTTTTTTTTCATACGGACCAAAAGAGATCCATTCATATTCATAATCTAGATTTTCATAATCTATTTTTTTTTCTCGATGATTATATAAAGGAGTCACATGCAAGCCTCGAATTTGAGAAGACATTTCAAACAAGACCAAACAACGGCCACTATCTTTTGCGATTATTGTTCCAAAAGAACCATCCTCTTTACTATATGTTTGTTCATACCTTAAAAAATCACACTGTGGCAGAAGAGACACCTTTGTTTTTTTATCATAAAAATCTTCAATCGCAATACGACAACTATGTTGCGTACAAGAATGAAAAACCACCTCATTCATTTCATTATTATAATTTTCTCGTTTAATATAATAGGGTATTTCATCTTCTTTTTCTATTTTCAAACATCCATCTATTCCCTTCACTATTTTCATAACACCAAACTTATACTCCTTCACACTCATATCCATATTGACTGATTTTATAGTCTTATAAAGGCACTTCCCTTCATGTTTGAATTTTAAAATTCCCGAATTATATTTTTTTTCATAAGAAACAAAATCGCAAAAAGGAATAAAATTCACCCTGTTATATTTAATGCCTATTTCAATAAAATTTGGATACGACAGACACCCCCCCCTCTCCGACAAATAGTAATAACCAACAAAGCTAACATCACAGAAATCATCTTTACATTTATTGCCATCGATATTCAATGAAATCTCTCTTATATCATCATTTTTATAATATAATTCACAACGTTTATCACAAATTCCTCCTTTCACTACAAAATTTTCTTTCCCTTTCCAAAATTTTCCGACATTACACTTTTCCACTTTTTCAGAAGCATCCGAAAAAGAAAAGAACACGAGTAAAAGAAGCAATGTAATTATCTTCATTGGTTCCCCATATCTAATAGACCAATTCACCATTTCGATACTTAACCCAAGTTCCACCATCTATTATAGTCGCTCCAAGATAAACCATGCGGCCCTTACGATCATACACAGGAAAAACAGCAACACGTCCTGTTGGAGCATGAATTATTTTTGTAGGCAAGCTATATGATAATTCTTGTGCACCAGACCAAGACACACCATATCTCATTTTAGTTCTACCAAGTTCACATGAATAAAACCATAAATCATTTTGACCAACATAATTAAAATTTTTTTCCGCCAATTTTGCTCCCATATCCCCAGGATAAATAGTTCCTATAGTACCTTCAGCATCTAAAGCAAAAACCTCATTTTCATAATTATAATGCCCCAAATACTCATAATCTTCATTATGATACTTTTTCAAATGAGATGCCTGCTCTTTTAATTTTTCATCTTTTCCAACATAAGCTCCATCAGCCGACATTAAGTCACTCCCAAAATAACGACTGAGCACATACGACAAACCATAACTCACAGCACCATTTCCTGCACCAAGCAAGCTATTCGCTACCGCACCAGAAAAACTAGCGTTCCCATTAAAATACGACTCAGAAAAACCACTTGCAAAGCCTCCAACAGACTCACTAACCAATGGATTCCATGGGTTCTTTGGCAAAAATTCGCCTACACCATACGATACTCCACTACCGATAGCTCCACTAAAGCCGCCAACCATCGTTTGCCTAAAGCCTTCGCCAAAGGACATATCCCCGGTAAATAAGCCATTGCCAATATAGCTTGTTGCACTTCCCGCAGCACCACCAGCAAAACCGCCACCAATGGCACCCTCTCCGGCCCCAGCCGCCATGCCACCCACAGCCCCTCCAGCAGCAGCACCCGCCGCCCCTGCGGCTGCACCGACAACAATCGCCTGAGGCACGGCAACGGCACAACTTCCGGCCCCATATTTGGAGCACTGGTAAATGGCAGTAGAACCTCCAATTATCGCACCAACAACAGCTGCCGTTACTAAAACCCCTGCAGTAACAGCCTCTTCCCCGTTCGGGTCAACGAAGTTTACCGGGTCCCCGCCATACGTGTAGGGGTTCGCGAATTGTCCCGCGGGGTCAGGCGACATCCACATTCCAAAGAACGGGTCGAAGTAACGACTGCCGAAGTAATACTTGCCGTGTTCGTTATCGAACTCTTTACTCTGCCAACGCTTGTTGTCGTCACCGGCGTTGGGCGAAACTTCCACCACCGTCCCGTACGGGTAATAGTCGTAGGCACTTTCAAGCCCCGATTTCGTCACGTAGCCACGAACGCTACCCTGTGCATCAAGTACCGGGAAATGCGCTTTGCCGCTCGCATCGCGATATGCTCCGGCCACCAAATCCTGACGGACAAGTTCATACGCAGGGTTCGCCGCATCCACATCTTGCGACTTGAACACGCCGATTCCCGGGAGAGTGACCTCTATCCACTTTTCATCGCGAACCCTATTATCAACGGAATACCACAGACGGTTGCCGGCCTCGTCATACGTGACATCGACAACGGATTCCACATTGGCGAAATCCTTTTCTTCGTTCACGTCTTCAAGGGTAATGTTGGAGGGCATATTTGTGAATGTAGTAATCTTTAGAGGCAAGCCCAGTTCCGAGTTCTTATAAACAACCTTGTTATGCTTGTCGTACCAGATGTTCCCAGAAGCGTCATATTTGAAATATTCAACGTCCTTTGTCTCAGACTCGCCATTGACACTGTAACCCGACGGCCTGTAACTAGGATTAGCATACGAAAATTCAATTCCATCATCGCCTTCAACTTTTTTGCTCATTCTCCCAATTTCATCAAATTCATAATATGCGGCAAAACTACCCTCAACAGAAGTAAGTCTATCATTATAGTCATAGCTATATAAACCTTTACGTTTTACATCCCCCAAATTTAACACTCCGTTCCACGCATGTTCTAGCGATGTCACTGTATTGGAAATATCGTTTGTAAAGCCTAATTTCGTCGAATAAATTTCCTTGCCAGTATCATTCTTGTAATTCACGTCCGTAACACGCCCATAAACATCCGCGGATATGGATTTTTCCATAATCAGGGACCCATTGTCAAAATATTCTTTTTTACGAATATTCCCGTTTTCAGTGTAAGTATATTGGGCAAGGTTTTTATCGTTTTCCTTGATCCAAATCAACCTACCCTTATTGTCGTAACTTCTAGTTCTTTGACTCTTTACATCCCAAGAATTTCCATTCCATGTACCAAAGGAAGTCTTTACAGGTTTCCTTGAATCATCATACTCATATTGCAAATGAATAGCAGGGAATCCCTTCAAGCCAAGGATTATCCACTTGTCCGTATTCATCCCGACGACGTTATACGAAGACATGGCAATCTTCGATACATTCCCCTTTCCATCAAACGAAACTACCGCACCTATATCGTTCGGGCGAACATTCTTCATATTACTTAAAATTTCATTTGCCAAATCTTGAGGCATTCCATATTGCTGGAGGACCGCAGCATCCGGCTTGCCATAAACAGTCTTGGAAACATAACGGACATTCGCCGAAACTTCTGCGTCAGGATTGTCAAAAACATTGTCTCCGCCAGTCACAATCCCTAAAGCCACGCTTCTACCATATTCGTCGTAGAATGTCGCAGAAAATTCACCCTTCGCTTTTTGCATGGCAGAACGCGTGAACCTCAGTCTTCCGTATGAGTCATATTTGAACTCACTTAGGCCACGGTCATTGCTTTTCGATGTTGCCATTCTCCCCTGAGCGTCATAGGTGCTTTCTTCTACAAGACGTTCATCGTTTTTTAGCCTCGTCTTTACAAGATTGCCATATTCATCATAGTCATATAGAGTGATAACAGGGGTTGTTCCATTGTAATACCAGGACGATTTCAACAGCCCTCTGCTATCGCTTATTTTCTGCGTAAACTTGCCGTCAGCATCCCTAGACACGATCAACGTATAATTCAAATAATAGGCGTTATCCATATTTTTGTGGAACATTTTTTCAATCTGCCAATCAACAAGATGATCGAAAGGAATAAAATCTTCGTCCGAAGAAACAGGCAAAGACCAACTTTTTGTACTACCTTCATCATGGTACGCAAAAGAACGTTTTGCTATACCAGCTGTAGAAGCGACAACGCCATTTATTCCATTAGGAGCATAATTTTCAAAGGCACATGGATTCTACAAAGCACGCCCTTATCGGGTTCAGTACCATTATCGGGGAATAATTTTCTACAACATCTTTCCCGTTTCCATGAAACGGGTATGCATTTCAAATGCACGGGAAAGCGCAAGCGGCAAGTGGATCCCTTTCGCATGCTTGATGCCGTATTCCAAAACGTCCGTGAGTTCGGCTCGGTAATCCGGATGGGCACAGTTGTTGATAATCAGGCGTGCACGTTCTTCGACAGGCAAGCCGCGCAAATCGGCCAAGCCCTGCTCCGTCACGAAAATTTGCGTATCGTGATCCGTATGGTCAACATGGCTCACGTAAGGCACAATGCTCGAAATCGCACCGCCCTTCGCAACCGACGGCGTGAGGAAAAATCCAAGTGCGCAATTGCGAGCAAAATCAGCAGAACCGCCAATGCCATTCATCATTGCCGAACCACAGACAAGCGAACTATTCACGTTACCGAAAATATCGACTTCCAACGCCGTATTCATGGAAATCACGCCCAAGCGACGAATCACGTCGGGGCTGTTGCTCACTTCTTGCTGGCGCAAAATAAAATGCTTTTTCCATTCGGCGCTATTTTCGATAAACTCTTTCTGAGCTGTTTGCGAAAGCGTCAAAGCCGTACCCGAAGCGACACCCAGCTTTCCGTTTTTCAAAAGCGGAAGCACGGCCTCTTGAATTACTTCGGTATAAAGGTCGATTTGACCAAGGCGTTCATCATTCGCCATCGCACAAAGCACTGCGTTCGCCACCTTGCCCACGCCGCTCTGGTACGCAAGTCCCTTCGGGAGCCTGCCGTGCGATTCCTCAAAGCGAATAAAGTCCAAAATGCGTTCACCGATGTTCTTTGAAACTTCATCCGGTTCCACGAACGGAGTCACTTCGTCATAAGCTTCGTTTTCGACAATCGCGATAACCTTGTTCGAATCCACGCGGACAAATTCATCGCCAACGCGGTCGCCGGCACTGTAAATCGGGAGCGGTTTTGCATGCGGCGGGAGTTCCGGAAGTGCACTATCATGCATGCCTATGCAGCTATCGCCCAATCGCGTATTCAACTCCAGAATAATCTTCGGAGCCATATCCAAATAGCAAACCGAATTTCCGCCCGAAGTCGAAAGGCAAACGCGGCCATCCGGCAAAATCGCGGAAACCTCAATAATCGCAACAGTCGGCGCAGGAACAGCACCGGTACGCACAAGATAACCCATCTTGCCCAAGTGAGCGTCGATGTAATGGATGCTGCCGTCGTTAATAGCCTTGCGCAAGCTCGGATTGGACTGGTACGGCATTCGGAGACTCAACGCCTTCGCACGGGCTAGCGCTCCGTCACAGCTATCGCCTGTAGAAGCTCCTGCAAAAAGCGTCACCTTGAATTCCTGGCCGGCCTCATGCAACTTCTCGGCACGGGCAGCAATCGCCAAAGGAACCGCTTTCGGGTATCCAGCCAAAGTAAATCCCGAAACGCCTAAAACATCACCATTCTGAATCATTTCAGCCGCATCTGCGGCACTGCATTTCTTACTTGTAATCCAGGTCATACCGCAAAATTAGTATTTTAACGCTTGTGAAACAACGCATTCTCAAATACAAGCACTTTATCAAATACAATATCATCGGCGTAATGAACACCTTGATTACGCTTGCCGTCGTGTGGATTTTGCACCAGGTCCTCGATTGGAATTTGGAACTCTCCAATTTTCTCGGATTCGTCGCCGGCGGCCTCAACAGCTATATCTGCAACCGCATTTGGAACTTCAAGAGCGAGAACCAAAAACGTACCGAGGTCGTGCGATTTATCATCGTTTTCCTCTGCTCGTACGGAGTAAACCTGCTCGTCCTCGAAGGGTCAGTTTATATCCTTGAAAACGCCGCCTGGTGCGCTGGCTTTACAGAATTCATTTCCAAATTCATGAAGCCGACGTATTTCGCAAACCTTATTGCAAACGTCGTCTATGTTCTCGTCAGCTACACACTTTATAAGAAATGGGTGTTTGCGGAGAAACGAGAGATTAGAGGTTAGTGGTTAGTGATTAGTGGTTGGTGGTTAGGTGAATGCAATTGGTTTCGTATCTGCAAAGAGAACAACACACGATGCCGTCATTCTGAGGCAAAGCCGATATATGAAACTTGGTAAGTTGATGCCTTTGGCATCCGCAATTTCGGCTCAACCATGCCAGTCTGCAAGCAGCCTGTCGCGGCATTCGCCTTGTAAGCTTTTGTTGCCATAGTTGAGTTAGGTTCGAAGGAGCAGAATCCAGTGAAGGTATGGGGTATGAGGTCGCCCGCAAAGCGGGCTTTGGGGTATGAGCAATCGCAATAGGAACAGTGCCTGCGATAAGTTCCGCGTAAGCTAACCCCAACACATAGTGCATGATTTTTCACTAGCCTCAGAGTGACATCAACAAACGATTCTCTTTGCAGATACGTTTTCCCTCACGATCCTAATCCCTAAAACCTACAACCTAATCCCTACCACCTAAAAACAACTTCAAATACAAAAAGGGCACCCTTGCGGGTGCCCCTTTTTAGTTCTCAATCAGATTCGAAGATTATTCGAACGGAACGAGTTCAACACGGCGGTTGAGCTTGCGGCCCTTCTTCGTCTTGTTATCTGCGATCGGCTTGTCAGAACCGTAACCGACAGCGCGGAGACGTTCTGCATCAATGCCCTTCTTCACGAGATACTTGACAACGGACTGAGCACGCTGTTCGGAGATCTTCTTGTTCTTTTCTTCCTTACCAACGTCGTCGGTATGGCCCTGGACTTCGAGCTTCACATTCGGGAGCTTCTTGAGCAACTTAACGATGTTGTTCAAAGTCTTGTTGCTGCTTGCAGTGAGCTTAGCAGAACCGCTCTTGAACTGGATACCCTTCTTGAGCTTGTCGAGATCCTGGTTCTTGTTCGGGCAGCCGTTCTTGTCAACAGCAACGCCAACGAGGGTGTTCGGGCACTTGTCGAGGTGATCGGCAACGCCATCCTTGTCGGAGTCAACCGGGCAACCAGCAGCGTCAACATTCACACCAGCCGGAGTGTTCGGGCACTTGTCGAGAGCGTCAACAATGCCGTCCTTATCGGTATCCGGGCTGCAGCCATCAGCGTTAACCGGGAGACCCTTAGCAGTATTCGGGCACTTGTCGAGGTGGTCAGCAACGCCATCCTTGTCGGAATCGCGCGGGCAACCCTTACCGTCAACAGGAATACCGGCCTGAGTATTAGCGCACTGGTCGAGGTAGTCAGGAACGCCGTCCTTGTCGGAATCGAGCGGGCAGCCGTTAGCGTCGATCGGAGCACCAGAAGCAGTGTTCGGGCACTTGTCGAGGTGATCGGCGATGCCATCCTTGTCAGAGTCAACCGGGCAGCCAGCAGCGTCAACAGTTACACCAGCCGGAGTTTCAGCGCACTGGTCGATACCGTCGAAGACACCATCGTTGTCAGCGTCAGACGGGCAGCCAGCAGCGTCAACAACAGCACCAGCCGGAGTTTCAGCGCACTGGTCGAGACCATCGAAGACACCGTCATTGTCAGAGTCAATCGGGCAGCCAACAGTGTCAACAACAGCACCAGCCGGAGTGCCAGCGCACTGGTCAACCTTGTTTGCTACGCCATCCTTATCTTCGTCAGCACCGCGGACGTTACCGAAGCGCCAGCTAAGAGTTGCAGTACCTGCATAACGCGGGGTCGGGGTATAGCCGTAAGCAATGGTCCTACCCTTTTCGTCCTGGTAGTGCACGGTGTACACGTCCGCCTTCTTCATTTCCTTGTCACCCTTCCAGGTGAAGTTGTTGAGAGCGCGGATACCCACATCGAGACCGAGGGCGATGTCGATGTTGGCCGGGAGGTGGAAGCGGAAGCCCGGAGTAAGAGTGAACGGATCGAACATCGGATCACGCGGATATTCACCCTTTTCTACGCGGAATTCGCCGTTAGCTTCAACGAAGAAGTCCATCCAGTCGGTCGGGAGGATGTTGATGCCACCACCATAGACCAACGTGTTGGAACCGCGACCCACAGCACCGACGAAACCAACGTTAGCATTGAAGCGAAGCGGAGCGCCGACCTTCTGGAGGTCGAAAGTGAGGATCAATTCACCGCCAAAGGCCATGCCGTTGAGGGTGTAAGGATTCGTACGTTCACCCTTGGCATTCACGTACCAAGCGTGACGCGGACGGACGCCAGCACCTTCTTCGCCAGTCGGGAAGTAGAAATGAGCGGCGACAGCAGCGTTGAACACACCATCGGTCATTTCGTCGAGCGGAAGCTTAGCCTTTGCCCAAAGTTCGAGGTCACCACGGCTTGCCTTCCACATATCGCCTTCAGCGACACCATTGGCATTGGCATGGTCGTAGTAGAGAGGCAAGACAAGGCCTACGTCCATAAAGTCCGTGACGCCTGCGCCCAAATGGATATTGGCGGTCAAGCTACCGGAAGCTGAATAAAACTGACCTTTCTGGCCGCCCTTGGTGAACTGGCCACCACGGGAAAGAGACCATGCGTCAAAGGAAACCTGGCCACCGAAACCGGCTTCAAAAGCCCCCTGACCGAGGGTTTGGGTCGTTTTCTGGTTAAGACCATCGGCTCCGCCCTGCAGGCCGGACTGCGCGAAAGCGAAGCTACCGGCCAAGAGAGACATTGCGACTATTTTTTTCATCTATTCTCCTTGTTATTGGTTAAAATTTCTTGTTGTAGCCATAGTAGCCGTAACTACCATAGCCGTATCCCGCATGACATTCGCACTTGTTGAAGACAAAAGCCTTCGGCAAAGGTGTTTCCGTACTGCGGTCAAACGTATTCAAAGCATCTTGAATGCTTTCAATGGTATGAGCTGCATGCTTCAATACACACAACAGATAGTCCGCGTGCTTTTCGACAAGCAACGCATCACTGCACTGGAATACTGGAGGAGTATCCAGAACGATCAAATCATACTTATCCTTGAAAGCATCAAGGAAAACACTAAATCTAGAACTGTTCAAAAGACCACCCGGATTCACGACACGAGCACCCGACCCTAGAACGTAGAAATTATCCATCACATTGACAACGAACTTATCGCTATAATCTTCCTTTTCGAGCATTTCGCACAATCCTTCTTGATTATGTTTAAACAAATGCCCACGGCGAAGGTCCATATCGACAAGCAAAACCCTCTTGCCAGCCATGGCAAACGAGGCAGCGAGGTTCGTAGAAACAAAAGACTTCCCCACACCTTGCACAAGTCCGGAGACCATAAGAACCTTCTTGCCTTCAGCGAATACGGAAAATTCGAGGGCAGTGCGGAGGGCACGGATGCCTTCGGCAAACGGTTCATCAGGTTTAACCACAACACAAGGTTTGTTCACATCGTTCTGCATTTTGCCATCAATCATCGGCAGTTTTCCGTAAACGCCAACTCCGGTAGCCCGTTCCACCTCGTTACTGCTACATACTCCATTCGAGAACATGCGGCGCACATAGACGACAAAACAACCAAAAAGCAAGAAGCCAAACGAGAAGCACAAGAAAATGAACTTGCGGTTCGGCTTGTTCGGCTTAAGCGGGACATAGGCATTATCGACAACGCGGACGTTACCGACTTCGCCAGCTTGAACCACGCGTAGCTGTTGGATATTGTTCAGCAGATTCGTGTAGAGCCTGTTATTGACTTCGACTTCTTCCTGAAGAGAAAGAACTTCCTGTTGCACGACCGGGAGACTAGCGGCAGAACGCTGCTGCTTTGCCAGTTCCTGGCGGAGCTTAGCCTGCTGTTCCTCAATCGTACGGACCGTTGGATGTTCAGCGCGGAACAGGCGCAAAGCTTCTTGCTTTTTCTGTTCAAGTTCGAGCATGCGCTGTTGGAGCGTCACGTCCTTTTCAAGGTGCAGACGAGTCTCGCCCGTCAGGTCAATCGTACCCTTGGCATGGCGGAACGTCGTAAGTTTCTGTTCGGCAGAATCGAGTTTTGCCTTGACTCCCGGCAGTTGTTCTTCAAGGAACATGAGGGTTTTCTTCGCTTCGGCACTGCGCATCTCGATATTCTGCTTTAAATACGTATTTGCAATCGTGTTCAGAATGGAGGCAACGCGGTCTGCATAGCGGTCTTCAAGCGATACTCTAATAATGCCAGAATTCTTGCCTTCTTCAAAAATGCCAAGCCTTTTCAACAAGTTTGCAGAAGCCTCCTGAGGATGAACCTCGGAAAGCAAAAAAGTCTGACCAGCAACCGCAGATAAAGCATTGACGCAAATCACTAACGTATCATCTGCAAACGGCTTACGATAAGTTTCGCCCACCTTACCCGAGAGTAGGACCTCGCCCTCTTGTCCAAGCACATCATACGCACTGGAATCGGCAGTCACACGGGCGACGAGCAACTCCTTTGCTTCTTTGAACGCACGCGGAATACGCAAAAGCTCAATATCCATGCGGCCTTCACGCTGCATGAGACGGTCCGTTTTGTTCATCGGGACTGCGGAGTAGCAGAGTTTCTCATCCCGAACCACCTGATCTAGAACGACGCGGCTCTTAATCAATTCCATTTCGGCTGCAGACGGAGTGGATATGTCCAACAGAGCTCCCATTTCACCTAGAGCTAGCCCCTGCTTATTGCCTTTTACATTTATCTGGAGAAGGACATCGCTTTTGAACGAAGGACGGATCCACTTAGAAACAAGCGCTCCGCAAGCCATGCCCAAGAACAAGAAAACGAGCAAGACTTTCCACTTGCTTTTCAAGTAAACCAAAATCTCAAGAATGTCGATTTCGTCATCATCTGACGGATTCGATGCATTTTGAGGTGTTTTCTCGTTCATTAATAACTCCAAAGACGCAGAACCAACCACCAAAGGTGGTCCAACTTGGAATATAAAATAAAAAAAAAATTATTGTTTATGTTCGGTAACATAACAATCAAATAAAAAAAAATGTTTTTCAACACATACGGTCCAAAGAAAGTCTGAAATTTTATTCTTTTCGATGTAAAAGCAACGTATTCAACGGGTTAGAGCATCTAAACAGACAAGAAAAAAAGGTCTTTATGCAAACAGAAACACCCATCCTCTCTATTCAAAATTTGCGTCGCGATTTCAAAATGGGAACAGAAACCGTACACGCTTTGCGTGGTGTCAGCTACGACATTTACAAAGGAGAGTTCGTCACCATCATGGGAACCTCGGGGTCTGGTAAATCCACCATGCTGAACATTCTAGGGTGCATGGACCGACCGACTTCCGGACATTATATATTAGACGGCGAACACACCGAGAAGCTTAAACGCGACGCGCTGGCCCGCATCCGCAGCCAAAAAATCGGGTTTGTGTTCCAGAGCTACAACCTGCTCAACCGCACGACCGCCATCGAAAACGTAGAACTCCCATTATTATATAATCCTGCGGTATCGGCAGAGGAACGCCACCACCGGGCAATCGAAGCCCTCAAGAGAGTCGGACTCGAAAGCCGCATGAACCACTTGCCGAACCAGCTTTCGGGCGGACAGCAACAGCGAGTCGCCATCGCCCGAGCACTGGTAAACGACCCGGTCATCATCCTTGCCGACGAAGCGACCGGCAACCTCGACACGCGAACGAGCTACGAAATCATGATGATATTCCAGGAGCTGCACCGCCAAGGCAAGACCATCGCGTTCGTCACCCACGAGCCGGACATCGCCACATTTTCGAGTCGCACCATCACCCTTAGGGACGGACTCGTAAAAAAAGATGTCATCAACGAAAACGTGCAAGACGCAAAAGAAGCGTTCGAAGCACTACCACCCCCGGAAACGTTTGAGGAGGAAGATTAGACGAAAGAACGTTTCGCCTTCGGCTTCGCTACAGACGAGAGACGAAAGATTTTTGTCATTAGTTAATGGTTTTTATCTTTACTAGGCGGCGAAGCCGCGATTACCCATCTCTCGTCTTTCGTCTATCGTCTTTCGTCTAAAAATATTATGAATCCATTTACTTTAGTCAAAATTGCAATCCGCGCGCTGCTCAGGAACCGCATGCGCACATTCCTCTCGGTGCTAGGCATCGTCATCGGCGTTGCCGCCGTCATCACCATGGTCGCCATGGGCGAAGGTTCCAAGAAATCCATCAAAGAACAAATGACCGCGATGGGCACAAACGCCATCACCATCATGCCCAACCAAAGCCGGCGCGGCGGCGTGCAATCGGAATCCTCCGAAATGCTCGAAGAAGAAGATGTCATCGAGCTGCGCGAAAAAGCGACCTATATCGACGGAGTCTCCCCCATGGTCTCGGTCGGCGGACAGGCCATCGTCGGGAACAACAACTCGCCCACCACACTTTCTGGCGTTTCCGCGGACTACCTCAAAATCCGCAATTACGAAATCGCGGAAGGCGTCATGTTCGACGACGAAGCGGACCGCATGGCAAAAGTTTGCGTCATCGGGCAGACCGTCATAAAGAATCTCTTCGCAGGCGAAAACCCCATCGGCAAGACCATCCGTTACAAGAGCATTCCGCTGAAAGTCATCGGCACCCTCAAGACGAAAGGTTCCGGCGATTTCGGACAAGATCAGGACGATGTCATCTTCACGCCGTACCAGACCGTAATGAGGCGATTTTCTTCGACCACGAGCATCCGTCAAATTTATGCGAACTCCATCGGCGAAGGCTATGCAGAAAAAGCGACCGAAGAAATCATGGGAATCTTGAAAGAACGCCGCAGCTGGACCAAGCCCACCGACCCCTTCCGCGTATTCACTCAAGAAGAAATGATCAAGACAGTCACGAGCACCTCCGACATGCTTTCGCTCGTGCTTACCGCAATTGCAGGAATTAGTTTGTTTGTAGGTGGCATCGGCATCATGAACATCATGTACGTCTCCGTAACCGAACGCACCAAGGAAATTGGGCTCCGCATGGCAATCGGCGCACGCGGCAAGGACATCCTCTTGCAGTTTTTGTTCGAATCCATCATCATCAGCTTGCTCGGTGGAGCCATCGGCATCGGCCTTGGCATCGCCGCTTCTGAAATCGTCAAAAACGTCATGAACTGGCCCATGAGCATATCGGTCACGAGCATCTTCGTAAGCTTTGGCGTGTGCTTTGCCACCGGCGTATTCTTCGGATGGTACCCCGCCCGCAAGGCGAGCCGCCTCGACCCGATTGAAGCGTTGAGATTTGAATAGGTTTTAGGGGTTAGGTTTTAGGTATTAGGGATTAGGTATTAGGTTTTAGGGGAAATTAAAGATTCAAAAAATATTTAAAAACATTACTTTTTCATCACCCGCGCAAGCGGGATTTTTTGTATTTTCATTTAGCGTAAAATAGGAGGAAAGATGACGCACCCCAAAAATACAACAACATTTACGGCCATTTTTACTTTAGCGGCACTTTCGACACCGGCAGCATTCGCAGCCACCACCCCTTATGACTTAATCCGTCCCACATGGCCTTTAAACTGGGATGCAAAAGTTTTTGACAAGTTCGACACAACAGTCACCAAAAAAACAGGGATGCTCCCCAAAGAAGCAACGCCAGCAAGTTTCAAGGCCGGCGAACTCATGCCCGACACCTTGGACCAAGCCTACCTCGACGCAATAAACACAAAAATTTCGCCATTGCGCATAAACCAAGTGGGCTATCTTAAAAGCGACAAGGAACGGCAATTTTACTTTATAGGAAACGAAGCGACAGAATTCGAAGTCGTCGACGCTTATGGCAAGTCGCTCAGCCCCAAGGTGACAGGTTCATTCAAACCAAGCGAAGCTACGACATCCAGCGACTGGACAATCATCGCGGGCACAAACACATCCACAACCGATCAAGAACGCTACAAGGTCGAAATAACAGGACCTTCCGGCAATATTTTTGTGGGCAACATTCCGCAAAGCGTCCCCACGGACAAGCGCCTACGCATCAAAGTTGGCAACGAAATTTCTAGCACGTTCATCGTAAGCGACGATGTTTATACCATGGCAAAAGACGCGACGCTCAAGTTCCTCGGCATCCAGCGTAGCGGCAATTCTGATTCATGGTTCCACGGCCCGAGCCATTTAAAGGACGGCGGCGGCCCCATCGTGACAGACAACGAAGATATCCGCGGAACATTCGATGCATCCTTGGCAGGAACTCTTGCCGGTGGCTGGTACGATTGCGGAGACTACCTGAAAGAATCCCAAACACAAGCTTATGCCTTCATGGCGCTTGCCGTGATGGCGGCCACGAACCCTTCAAAGGACGTTGACCACTACGCTTTCAACCAAGGTGATTTCATCAACACCGACGGCGTGCCCGACATGCTGCGCGAAGCAAAACATGGTGCCGACTTTTTCCTAAAGGCGTACAATTTTGCCAAGGGCGTTATTGACGACATGCCAGTCTCTATCGGAAACTTCGGTCCTGAACACAGTTTCTGGAGCCGCCCAGAAGTTATGGACAATTTTCCTGTTGACAGCTCTACCGCAGCAATGTACTATGGCGGTCCAGCAACAAGAACGGTTCGCCTCGGTGAACTCGGAGCCAACATCTCCGGCGAAATCGCAGCAGGGCTAGCCATCCTCTCCAAGAATTACAAGAATTACAATCCAAAATTTGCAGACAGCTGCTTGACGGTCGCCGAAAAAATGTACGACTTCGCAAAGTCTCTTGCCCAAGGCAAGAACTACAAAAACAACAAGCGCCCGACCTTCAGCACCCCCGCCTACAACGGGAACAATGAATTCTATGACGATCTGGCCCTTGCCTCGGTGGCACTTCTCTACGCCACAGGCAAAAAAACTTACGCCGACGACATGATTCGTGCCAAAGACTTGACCCAGGATCAAATCATCAGAGAAGGGGCTGGTCTCTTTGCTGGCGGCTGGTTTGCAAGCCCGGATGCAGCCATGCTAAAGAAAGCCAAAAACACAAGCTGGGCAAACGCACATGCCTACGCACTGTATGCTCTGTACAAGCTCATTCTCGCAGACAAGGCCAAAGCCATAGACGAATACGGTCTCACCGAAGAAGAGCGCATAAACGCCATCGAAGACTGCTTTGCCGACATGATTGCAAACTTGGGCGACTTAAGCGTGGGCAATCTCACGACATACATTACGTTACCGACAAACGATATGGTATGGACTTCCAACACGCTCCATTACGACCCCACATGGTATTTTATGCAAACTGACGCCTCTTGGACATACAACCGCTACCAAGCAGGCAACATCTTTGAAGTTCTCGCTTACGCCGATGTGGCAGCCGACATCGAAAAGCAAGGCATCAAGTTTCCGAGCATGGCTAGCACCGGATTCAACACAAGCGTAATGCACCAGCTTGGCATCAACCAGCTGAACTACATGTTCGGCATGAACCCATGGGATATTTCGCTTGTATATGGCATCGGCGACAAGAATGACGCGCACCCGCACCACAGGGCATCAAACCCCGAAGGGAAAAACGCACCGGGACTCAGCTATAAATACAGACCTCCCGTCGGAGGACTTTTAGGCGGTATCACTCCAGATAAAACAAACTCTTGGATTCCTTCCTCCAAGAGCTGGGAAGATTACCACATTTCAGAAACTTGCCTTGACGCATCCGCGACTCTTTTATCTGCACTCACCCTTGTAAGCAACGGCGGTAACGATTACTTCGAAAAGCAATGCAACAACTGCAAATCCGACTCTTCTGCAATCTATTCAGGGGAAGGAGTCTATGCGACAACATACCACTATACATTTAGCGATATCGACTTTTTCAATCTCCAAATCCATAACAACACAATGGACGACCTAGACAGCGTCATCGCATATATTTACTTCGAAGCCACCGAAAAAGACATTGACAGCTGCGGAGTCATATTCGACGAAGACATTTGTCAAACTTATGACATGGCAGGATTCAACAAGCCATGCAGTAACGACAAAGACATCATAAACTTCATGAGAAAGAACGGTCCTCAAAAAATAGAAGACACGTACAACAAAGACAAAAAGACTTACACTTGGGCACAAGCCATCAACGTAGGCTCAATCGGCTTTGGATCAAAAATCAGAATGGACGTAGGTATATCTTCTGGCATTTCTATGAACGGACAATGCGAAACACTCCGCACTGCAACAAAAATCAAAGCCACCGACGCATGGAGCTTTACGAGCCACGCTGCAAACAACGACGCCCCGGCCTATGCAGGAACCCCGGACTGGCCCAAAGACCAAGGCGACATGCAAGATGCGCCTAAAGATCCCTACATTGTCATTCGCAGCAAGGGAAAACTCCTGTGGGGGTACGGCCCGGCCAAGACCACTAACGACCGCGTGAGCGTTGTCAAGCATGCCGACATTGCGAAGGCCCGTATGCAAATAAGTGGCAACAGACTCTACGTGCTCGCCTCTGCACAAGGGACAAAGACTCTCAAGCTCTTCGACCTGCTCGGAAACCAGCTGATGGAGCATACCTTCAACGAGACTCGTACAGAAATAAGCCTTGCAAATCTTCCGCACCGTGGTACCCTGATTGCAAAAGTCACTCAAAACGGCAAACAGCTAACGACACGGACGTTTAGGTATTAGGTATTAGGGATTAGGGATTTGCAAATAACGGCGGGCTTAGGCCCGTTTTTTTACATTCTCTGTAAAATAAAAAAACAACACTTTTTTATTTTCTCTCGTCTCTCGTCTCTCGTCTATAATCTATTTTAATACCATGAATTTTCTCGAATTTTTACAACCGATGCCGGTCGTGGGCATTCTCCGCGACATTCCTCAAGGTGCAGAAGAAGCATGCGTGAACGCGTCTGCCAAATGCGGTCTCAAGGCGATTGAGGTCACGATGAACACTTTCGCTGCCGCAGAAATCATCACGAAGATCAAGTCTTTTGCAAAGCCTCTCGGCATCAAGGTCGGTGCAGGGACTGTCCGCCATGGGAGCGACGTGGAAAAAGCAATTTCTGCCGGTGCAGAATTCATCGTCACGCCGAACACGCGTCACGAAGTCATCCGACTTTCGAATACCGCAGGCATCCCGATTATTCCGGGAGCGCTCACTCCGACCGAAGTGCAGAAAGCATACGACCTCGGTGCAACCGCCATCAAGATTTTCCCGGTGAACTGCGTGGGCGGCCCCGAGTACATCAAGGCTCTGCGCGGGCCGTTCCGCGACATTCCGCTGATGGCATGCGGCGGAGTGAATGCAGATAACGCGGCGAGCTACCTCAAGGCTAGTGCAAACTTGCTTTCGTTCGGCGGAAGCATCTTCAACGCGGATCTCATGAAAGCAGGCGACTGGACGACCATCGAAGCAAGGATGCAAAAGTTGCTAGACGCCGTCAAAGTCGCGATTGCGTAAAATGGCGACCCCGGAACTAGTCCGGGGTGACAATTGCGAAAAAGCCGCGGAATCCCACGGCATTTTTTAATCCTTCGATAAGTGACTTTCGAGAAAATAATGGGTCCTATCGCCAAATGCAAACCAAGAAATAATGGTTCCCCTCCGCTTCGCTTCGAGGATGACAGGCTCCAGGATGACAGCTTCGAGGATGACGGAATGTGTAAGCTGATCCCGGAATAAATCCGGGATGACAAGAATGCGATACGAGACTTCACTGGATTCCCTCACTTCGTTCGAGGATGACGAAATTCTTTCGTCTTTGTACAAGTACCAAATGCTAGGTTCAGAAATGTCGATGCAAGCATCGACGCTTCATTCGCCTTACGCATTTGTCGTCTAAACACGTTCCGCACGCATTTTGCGTTTGCATTCGTACATCGAGGCATCCGCACTCTGGAGCATCTCGTCCATATCCTTGTAATCTTCGGTGGAGCAAGCGATACCATACGCAAAGCCTACAGTCTGGTCAACAATCGTAAGAGCCTTGACCGCAGCCTGCATGCGTTCTGCACAAACTACGGTTCCCTTTAAATCGGTATCCGGGCAAAGCACCATGAACTCGTCTCCGCCCATTCTAAACAACATATCCGATTCGCGGAGAAGCTTTTCGCAGACGCTCACAACAGAACGGAGCAGCAAGTCGCCAGCCAAATGTCCATGTTCGTCATTGACGCGTTTCAGCCCGTTCAAGTCAAAATAAATTAACGAAAACTGAGTGCCGTAACGTTTACAGCGGGCAAACATTTCGCGGAGAGAGAATATCGCATGCCTACGGTTATAGGCACCCGTCAAATCGTCCGTCAGCGATATATCGCGTAAGTTGCGTAGAGACCTCGTCAACCGCAAGTGAACCGCAATTCTTGCAAGCAAAATATCGGGAGCCGCAGATTTGCAGACAAAATCAGAAGCCCCCGACTGGAAACCATGAGTCACGCTTGCTTCGTTCTCTTGATTCGTGAGGAATATGATAGGGAGATTGTCTAGCGGGAATTGCTTGCGGATGTTCAAACAAACTTCATAACCGTTCATTTCTGGCATGTTGACATCGAGCAAAACAAGCTCCACGGGGTTACGGTTCAAATACTCCAAAGCTTCCGTGCCCGACTTGCAGACAATAACTTCGTAGCCAACGTCCGTCAAGATGTCCGAATTCTTTTTAGACTCAGACTCGTCATCATCAACGATTAGAATTTTTTCTTCTACCATATATTGTACTCCTTGCCATCCACGCTCCCCAATCCAATCGGCAAATATAAATTAATCTATGAACTCTATCGGCGGGGCAGACTCCACAAGCCCCATTTGGCAAGCCAATTTAAAGAAAAGAGCAAGCGACTGTTTGCGTTCTTCTGTAAAACGGTAATCCAAAACGCTAAAATAGTCTTCGATAAGAGGGCGTGGCAAGCTCACCGGATATTTCGCAAGCCACACGTCCAAAGCTTGCGACGGATTTTTTCGGAACTCCAAAATTCCCTTTTCGATACGTTCCATGTAGTTGTCGAGCACAGGTTTCAACTGCGGGCGGAGAGCCTCTTTTGAAATCACCCATGCGCCAAATACAAATGGAAGCCCTTGCCATTCTTGCCAAAGCGTTCCTAAATCATAGCTGAACGCAAAGCGGTGGCGTTCGTTTTCTTCAAGTGCCAGGTCGCCAATCAAAAGGCACGCATCATCGGATGATTCGGCAGCAAGTCCCGGAACATATTCGGGCTTAAGCCCATAGCGGTTCTCCAGAAGAATTTTTAACAACGTAACAGAAGTCTTGCTCTGCGATGTCATGCGGATGTGTTTACTCGAAAGCTCTTCTATCGGGAACTGCGAAAAAAGCTTGACCGAACGCACCTCGAAGGAACACGACGTACAAAGCGAAGGCGACAACACAAAAGCACCGGGCTTTTGCGCGAACGTAATCGACGACGCCGGTGAAAGATGAACCGAGCCATCCTTGAGGCCTGCACAATGCACACTCGGCGGGCCATCCAAAAATTCTATATCCGGAAATTCATTTTCACGCCCAACAGAATTAAAGAAAAACGGCGCACAGACTAAAAAAGGGATTCGGCCAACACGGAGAGTCATGTAAAAAAGTTAAATTTTTACGCGTGGTAAAATTGTAGGCCACATCAAAAACAAACCGATTAAATAATAAGTTAATGGCTAAAGAATAATGGCTGTATTTCACGTGAAGAAAACCTCGCCCGGCGAGGACCAGACCAGTCTGGTTTTCAAAGGCAAGATTGTAGAAGGACCCATCAGCAAGGGCATGACCATTGAAATCCCTGTAACGCAGGAAGCCGTCGTCAAAATGAAAATTTACGACGTTATCCAGTTCGACAAGCAAAAGGACGAAGACAAGAAGGTGGGCCTGGTTGTAGATTTTTATAACCTTCCCGACGATATGGAAGTCATTATGGACTTGAATATCGCCGACGAAGATTTGAATATCGTAAACGAATAATTCATTCAAACCGGCTGTTCCAGCAGCCAAAGTATGGGATACACGCATGAAAGAAAGATTGCGCGGAGTGAATTTGGGCGGATGGTTCAGTCAGGTGGACTGCATCGAAGAGAAGGACCCGATCGGGTTTCCGGGGGGTGTCGAACATATAAAGACATTCCTTGGAACAAGCGATTTTAAACGCATCCACGATGCGGGGTTCAACCACGTACGCTTGCCGGTGGACTACTTTAATTTGTTTAAAGGCGACGATCTCAAGCCCGACGAAGAAATCTTTGCACTCTTGGACAAAGCGCTCAAGGACATTCAGGACGCAGACCTGGACGTGATTTTGGACTTGCACAAATGCCCGGGTCACGATTTTCACTTGGCAAGCAATCACGAACAAGCTTTCTTTGCTGACGCGAACGCCCGCAAGGACACCCGCAAGATTTGGGCTTTTTTAGCCGAACGCTACAGTTCCATGCCACGCGTGATGATGGAACTTTTGAACGAACCTGCCGCAAGTGACTCCAAGGTTTGGGACAAAGTCAAGGACGAAATATTCTGGGAAATCCGCAAGCATGCCCCGAAGAACACGATTGTCGTAGGAGCGAACAAGTGGAACAGCGCGAAGGAATTCGAGTTCTTGACTCCGCTCGACGACGACAACGCCATCTACAGTTTCCACACCTACACGCCGGTGACGTTCACGCACCAAGGTGCCGCCTGGATTGACGATCCGTTCTTCAAGATTGAACGCCCGTGGCCAGGCGATTACGCAGCCCCCGAAGGAGATTGCGCCACGCGACTCCATGTGGAATTTGGCAAGTGGGACAAGGCCCGTTTGCAGGCGAGCATCCAGAACGCTCTCGATTTCCGCGCCAAGTACGACTTGCCCGTAAGCTGCAACGAGTTCGGTGTGTATGTACAAGTTCCCCGCAAGTATCAGCTCGCCTGGATGCGCGACTTCCTCGACATCCTCCGCGATGCCGACGTGGGTTACAGCTACTGGAACTACAAGAATTTGGACTTCGGCCTTGTTTCGAAGGGCGAATCGCTGCACAACGATTTACCGCAGTACAACAACCCCGAACGCCTTGACACGGAACTCATGGAAATGATTGCGAAGGGGTGAGTTAGAATTTAGAACTTAGAGGTTCGTCCTGAAAGGAAAGTCGCGACCGATAGGATTCTTTCAGTTCATAATTTTACAATGCCCGCTATGTGCGGGCATTTTTTTACGCGGCCACTTGACGCAGCAACAGACATTCAAAAAAAGAAGAGTAAATCTACTCTATATCGAACATTTTCGCGGGGAGAATGTGCCTCGCTTTTGCAGAAACGATTTCCATCACAACGCTTTGCAGACCTCTCATTATAATCCTCATCTTTGTTAGGATTAAACGTCCTATCATAGGCCCCCAACATCCCAACGGCATCACCCAAATTCCAACCAAACGAATCCGGTTTGTCAATATAATTGGTAGCAATAGTGCAAGCATCCCTTATAGCACCACTATTACATTCACTTTCAAAGCCTTGTGTTTCTGGTGCTGCTCCATGCACCAAAACCACATTGTAGTGATTTAGCGATTCCATCGGCTTTGGAATAGCAAATACAACACAGACGATTGCAATAATAAGACAAAGAAATGTTTTCATGACCAATTTCCTTATTTCGTAACAATTAGATCTTCAGAGGGATAATAACTTATCAAGGAACCCGTAGAATCAACAAATGAATTATCTTTTAGCCATGTTTCAGGATAATTCGCATCAAAGCCATCCTTCTTTATTTTAGTCACAAGCATTCCTTTCTTATATACCTGCGTCATCATAAAATTTCCATACAACACAGGAGAATAACCCAAAAAATCTCGTTCCTTCGTATTTTCCAAGGAATCTACAACATCATCTAAAGTCAGTATGCTTATGGATCCCATGACATCTCCCAATCTTTTCACGCACAAAGTCGCCCCATCAATGTACGTGATATCATCACATCCTTCCAGCCACGCATATTCGCCTAAAAATTCCAGATTCTTCACGATTCCTGATACTGTATCCAACACAGCATAAGGGCACTCCTTTTGATTTTCCATCTTGAGCAAAACATTTCCATCAATCCAAGGGCGTCCGTATTTTCGCCAATCACATCTGCACGGGATCTCGCAATTCCACTTCCGAACAACTCTGGGTCTCTCACCAATCTTCCAAAAGCCAAATTCGTTCTTTGCATTTGAAAAAAGCACGGTAGAGTCACTGTAATAGCCGCTAATTAAACTGATTTCACCATCAACCGTATCCCCCCAATATGGAGATTGTTGTTTTCTATAATTCACCAAGAACAAACCGTCGTTTGTCCCCCCACGTTCACATTCTTCGCTGCCCATGAAAACATCATGACAATCTTCATACCCCCTGGAATTCGTCAGCAAAGCAAGAGAATCATCTATTATTGCAACTAGGGTTCCCTCATATCGTCCACCCCACCGCCGATAATCATCATCCCCACACCCCCACATGCCTACGCATGCGAGAGCAAGCAACGCAAAAATCTTTAGCCTAAAAATTTCACCCATCATAAAATCCCTCCCTTGTTATAATTTTGAGGATTCGCTCGGTCAGAAATCAACTTGTCTCTTCCTCGCAGACGCATTTCCTCCGCTTCTTCAACCAAAGCACGACGCGAACCAAATCGTTTGTCCTTATTCCACGTCCTGTTACCAAGCTCCACTGCATTGTTCTTGGAACTGTTTCTCGTATTGGAAAAAGCACGCCAGTTATAGATATAGGAATTGCGAACATAGCTGGAATCCTTTTCCCATTTAGGTTCTTCCAAAATCTTATGAGAAATCCATCTTGTTACGCGATTGTCCGACCTATATTTCCCCATATCAGCAGCGCCTAAATGATCATTGGCATCAACAGCCTGAATATAAGCACCCGGTTCAAACCCCTGCAACTCGCCATCACTATTTTTTGGTCCATAAGCTCCATGCAGCAATAGTACATTGTAATTTGTGATACTCTCCATTGGCTTAGGCACAGCCCATGATATAGCCGCAAAAGCAAACAAAAGAATGCATATAATCAATCGCTTCATTATTTAACCTTTTTCAACCCCTAATATGTTATGTATTCATTTTTATCTTTATTTTTAAAAGAAATTCCATTAGACGAAGCTGATGCAAAGCACCTAATTTTTCCATTCTCTAACATGCAAACATCTCGTTCCAACAAGAGAATATTCCCTTGAAATTGCAAAACAGCTCCTACAGTCCAGTAATAATTATTTTCCAAAACGTACCCCAAGCTATCATTTATAAACAACGAGGAAGTTCTTTCTTCTTTATCAAATTTCAAACAGTAAACATCATCACCCCATGCCCGAACATCATCACACTTCTGAATCCATTTTAAATTTTCATCAAGTCGCTTGAAAGTCAATGTTCCAGCCACAGTATCCAACACTGCATACTGACAGGTGTCACCTTCCGCATTCAAAAGGTCGTTCGTTCTCTGCCCATAAAAAACTATGCCAGAAACCCAAATAAGTCCATCATTCCAAGTTCTCATGCTTTTTACCGCGAACTTTCGACTACACCCTTCCGTTTTAATAGAAATATTTTTCACAACAGGTTTTTCACCAAGCTTCCAGAACGAAATCAGCTCATCTCCATGCGCACCCCAAATGACGGAATCAGAAACTTGCCCCTTCACATAGTCAAATTCATCAACAAAGTTATCTAGCGTATCAGTCCATCTTGGACCATCTTCCTGAATCCTATAGTTAAAAACTCGTAAGCGTTGATGACCACGCCCACCAATAGCATAATCAGGAGTTTCCTGCGTCCATTCCTTACTATCTGCTACAATTACCAAAGAATCGTCAATAAAACCTACAATACTGGCACTGCCAAAATGATCCGCAAAAACACGTTCTCCCCACTCCTCATATCCACACCCCCACATGCATACACATGCGAAGGCGACCGCCACAACAGCGATCAATCTTCCAAATCCCAACCGACCCAATCCCATTTTCATAGGGAATACTCCTTTGTCCTCCAGTATGGATGGACGAGTTACAATTTTAGAAAAAAAACGTTTTCGTCAGATGTAAACATATGTAAAATTCAACACAAATGCAAATCATACTATACAAACTTACGATATTTCATTCAAAATAAAGGATAAAAAGATATTTTTTCAAACGATATCCAATACTACCGCAGCAACGGCATGACACTCACTCAACGCAAAAGAGCGGAATAGATTATTTCTTGAGGATGGTCGTCATCGCTAAGGAATCACTGCGACCGTACTGATCGACATAAATCAACGTCCAATTGACCGTTGTATCAGAAACAAACGGTTCTAATCGAGTATTCACAAGAGTATAGTACCTTTCCATCAAAACATCTTTAGTCATTTTCAAGGAACCACCGACAGTTCCCACATCTTCCTCGATTCCTGTTTTTTTATCAATCTTTGTATAAC
>JAEEGJ010009300.1_pt1 | contig 26419 bp, 24 predicted proteins | sample 8958761 | NCBI WGS metagenome assembly JAEEGJ01 (sample SAMN16246546, study PRJNA631951) | gut metagenome | biome: gut microbiome; feature: rumen; material: RS-attached | host: Bos | place: Iran: Karaj | collected 2018-10 | reverse complement strand
GACAAAGTTCAGTTACTTTTCCATCGTGATAAGCAAGTACATATTCGCCGCCTGCCTCTACTCCCGTATCAATAAAAATCTCCGGAATGTCATCATCGTCCAAATATATTAACGAATAAGATAATGTGTCATAAAAAAATGTGTCAGAATAACTTTCATGAAAAGAATAATGCTCGCCTATATAATCCACATAGGCTTTTCGCCATTCATCAATCAGCATCTGCCCTTCGCCTTTGGCCAAGACTGATGATATTTCTGCATACTTATAATCTCTTTCAGGCCAGACAGCCTTTTCGATGTTTAGATGTTGCTTAATTGCAGCTTTGAATTCTTTTTCCGTTACAGAGTTTTCCTCTGTTATCTCTTCGGTCTCAGCACTGAGCAGCCAGTATTCACACTCTTCATGTTCATCGTTCCCGTCGGGACTAAATCTGTGATATTCTCCGAAAAACACGGTATCGAACTGCCCTTTTACAAGCTTTTTGATGTAAATAAAGCCTTTTCCATCATCAACATACAAATAGCCTCCATAAGGAATATATCGAGATGTTTCATCCGCAATATAGTCCCAAGTGCATTTTCCGTCATAAAATGTTACAACTATACATCCTCCGGCAGTACTGTTCGTGCTTATTAACAATTCAGGAATATCATCATTATCTACATATATCAAGTAGTAACTGTTATGTTCTTTTGTCCAATCTATGTCTTCCTTGTCAAAAGATTTCCCCCAAAACTCAGACGTTTCTTCTACATCTTGCCATGCCTGAAATTCTATAAAATCGGCATAGGCCTCCTGCCAATCAGAATAGTTCTCTTTCAACTCAGGTTTTTGAAGCACTTCCTCATACACATCTCCCTCTGAAACATCTTCAAGAATTTCTTCAGCCTGTTCCGGTTCAGCCTCTGTAACACTTTCGCTTATTACTGTTTCCGAAGTAGAAGATACGATTGCTTCAGAAACAGACGTAGTCTGCCCACAAGCTGTGAGCAGACTACAAATAATCATAAACAGTATTAACCTATACCTCTTCATAAAAATGCCCCAAACCCCTCAAATATTTTATTCTTCTTCCGCACCTGTTATATCATCATACAGCGCCTGAATCTTCTCTACGGTTAAGCCTTTCTTTGTAAGCCAGTGTTCCGAAGCGATTTCCTCTGTAACGTCCTTAAGCATATAGGTAGTGATAAACTTCGTGTCTTTGCTTATAAAGGTCATTATGGGCTCCATTTCGGCGGATACGAGGTGGGCGCGTTCGTCGCCTTCGGTCATTTCGATTTCGACCTCGGCCATAGCGCCTAACATTCTCGGAACTTCGCTTTGGGAAGAAATAAAGTTGCCGAGTGACCAGTAACATGGAACTTCGCGACCGTCGTCAGCCACGAGAATCTCCAAAGGCTCTACTACGTGAGGATGCGCACCGATAATCAAATCCGCGCCGGCATCCACAAAAATCTTGGCCTCGCTACGCTGGTAGGTAGTAGCTTCGTACACATACTCAGTACCCCAGTGAGGGAATACGATTACGAAGTCTGCAAGCTCACGGGCTTTCTGAATATCTGACACAATCTTGTCATCATCGTACAAAGTGTTAACGAGATACTGCTTGTCATCGGGAAGCGCAAGTCCGTTCAAGCCATAAGTATAGTTAAGGAAAGCTATCTTAATACCGTTAAACTCCTTAACGGGTATGGTATTGAAATCTTCTTCATTGTCATACATTCCGACCATAAGAATGTCGGGATGCTCTCTCCAGAACGCTACGGACGAAAGAACACCGTTAACGCCCTTGTCATACGAGTGATTGGTAGCGTGTGTAACTACGTTGAAGCCTGCTTTAATAACAGCTTCACCGACCTCATAAGGGCTTCCGAAGCGAGGATAGCCTGAGTAGCTGCCGGGATCGTTTACAAGAACAGTTTCCTGGTTAATAACTCTGATATCGTACTGAGCAAGCTGATCGAGCACATGCTCATAGAAATGGTCGTAATTGTAGGTTCCGTCTTCCTGCTTACCGGAATTAATCAGATTGTCGTGAATAAGGTCATCACCCACCGCACAAAGCTTAACATTAAAAACTTGCGGTTCAGGCTCCGGCTCCGGTTCGGGCTCAGGTTCAGGCTCCACAAGAGGCATCTCTGAGATAACTACCGTAGCCTCAGGCTCAGATTCTGCAGACAATTTAACCGGCTTGTCGCAAGCGGTCAAAGAAACTGTCATGAGTAACGCAGCAAGCGCAACAGCAGACATTCTTTCAAATATCTTTCTCATAAAAATTCTCCCTTTATTGCTGTTCTAAAATAGCTATAACTTTATCTATACAGTTAAACAAACTTGTGTCTTCTCTCTCAACGGCGGCAAGAACCAATATATTACAATTCTTAATATCTTCCGCCACACTGTCGGTAACGTTTCTGTGAGCAATGACGCACTCCGAAAAATCTTTGGTAATGTACGGAGTCATCATTTCCCTGAAGGAATCCGCAAGCATTACAAGCTTACATGCATTGGGCGACGATGAATATGTATGGCAGATGTCGGCATGTACATCAAGTCCGTTCACGTAAATATCGTCCTTATAACTGGGTACGAACTCAGAATCCGTATTGTAATTGTCCGGACTTAATCCTCCGAGAAGTAACAGGTCATTTCTGTCAGTCGGGCATACCGGAGCTCCGAGAAGCATAGGGTTGGTAGTCTCAATTCCGAGGACCTTGTACATTTCCTGAAGGCCCACAAATGCTCCCATATGGTTCCAGTGTGAATCATACTTGTAATAAACGGGCCAGAAAATCTCAGCCGTCTTAAGCGCCTCTAACGGATACAGGCACGATGTGTATGTATTGGCGTTCAGATAGTCCGTAAGCTGCTGTACTCGCTTATACTGATTGTATACTTCCATCGTAGGCATGTATTCGGGATATACCTGCTCTTTGTTAGGCATGAACATAATAACTAACGACATGCCTCTTGCATTACAAAGTTCCTGCAATCTGTTAACCTTGTCGGCATAGCTCTTCATCTGCTCTTCCGTCAGGACATTGATTCCGGTATAGTAGTCCATCGCGTTATTATCGGCATAATACATCCAATTATCGCGACCCAGCAATGTTCCGCCCACAATCTGCGGAGCCATATATGTGGTATCAACATATTTGGAAACTAAATCCCTAACCTCAAACTTGCCGCATTCTTTGCATATATACGCTTTATATCCGTAACTGTCATACGAGGCCTCGGATTCTTTGATAAGCATAAAATCATGTCCTTTGGGCGGCGTAATGTCTTTTTGCGTGTATTCACATTCCCTACATTTATAAAGAATGTATCCCGACTTCTCGCATTCGGGCTTCTCTATCTCCGCAACATACAAAGAATGCTCGTGATTCTTGCCTTCGGTTATCTCCTGAGTGGGCTCATTGTCAGATACTTCGGAACCCGAACTGTCACCGCCGAACATCGAATCCAGCTTACCCACTTCCTTACGCTCGGGACCCTTTCCGGAAAAGAAAGAAATGACGCTTCGCATCACATCCTGATAAACTTTCTCTGTCTTACCGTCATAAGTCTGGTAAATACTTATAAAACCACCTCTGAAAGGAACGCGGTCGTCTATATATGACGAAAGGCCTTCTCCCGAATCTATAAGGTCTGAAAGCTTAAACTCATTCTTATTACGCTTTTCCTTGCTTAAATCCGACTGCTCTGCAAAGTAATCGGGCGCAAAAATGCGCACTCCGCCCCATACAATCCACGGAAGTGAAATCATCGCAACGAATAAACCTATATAAATTTTCTTAAGTATTCTCTTCTTACCGCTACTCAAAGTGTCTCCTAAAACTGGAAGTAAATAAAAGGATTGTAGGTGCTGTTAACCAGGAAAATAACGCTTATTACAAATAATACAAGGGTAAACATACCCGACAAAAACTTAAGGAATCGACTGTTCTTGCTGATAGGCAGCTTCTGAATAACGCCTCTGCATAAAACTGCCGCAACAAGCGTCAGCACTCTCTTACCCGACAGGAAAGAAAGTGCATTAATATGCTCGCTTCCTTTCATAAAAAGCTTCGAAATAAACGTGCCCGCAAGCAAAATATTGTCTGCTCTGAATACAATCCACAGAATGGTAACTATTACAAAAGTCACCAGTCTGATAAGTGTCTTAAACCTGAATTTCTCAAGGAAATTCTTAAGGAAGGCCTTTTCAAGAATAATCAAAATTCCGTAAGAAAGGCCCCATATAAAGAAAGTCCAATTGGCGCCGTGCCAGATACCCGTGAGCAGGAATACGATAAAAAGATTCCTGAATGTCGCAAACTGCGAGCCTCGGTTACCGCCAAGCGGAATATATACATACTGTTTAAACCATGATGACAAAGAAATGTGCCATCTGCGCCAGAAATCCGAAATGCCCTCTGCCTGATAAGGATAGTTAAAGTTATCCTTAAACTCGAAACCGAACATCTTACCGAGACCGATAGCCATGTCGGAATATCCTGAGAAGTCGTAATAAATCTGGAACGAATAACCTATCGCTCCAAGCCATGCCGTAGTGGCACCAATCTTAGTAATATCAAGTTTCCAGATAGTGTCGACCATCTCGCCGAGAGTATTGGCAATAAGCACTTTCTTGGCAAGGCCGTAACAGAATCGCATAATACCCGATGTGAAGCGATCCACAGTCTCCTGTCTCATGGATAGCTGCTTCTCGATATCTCTGTACTGAACAATGGGGCCCGCTATCAGCTGCGGAAAATATGAAATATACAGCGCGAAGTTGAAAATGTCGGTCTGAAGCTCAGCCTCACTCTTATACACGTCTATAACATATGACATAGCCTGGAAAGTGTAAAAAGAAATACCTATGGGCAGCACCACCTCGGGCCATCCGAGTGCCCCATTACCGGTGATGGTCCAGATATTGACCATTCTTCCGCCCTTGGCAAGTTCCGGATAAAGAAGATTCTCAAGAACTGCCGTGAATAAATTGAAATACTTAAAGAAAAACAGAACTCCTATATCTGCAAGCAAAATAAGCACAAGGAAGAAAGTCCTTGCGCCGTTTTTGTGACGGCCCTTATGAACAGAGAAGCCGCCTGCCCAGTTGATGAAAATTACAAACATCATTAAGGCGAGATATTTAACCCCGCCGAATGCATAAAATATGAAACTGAAAACAAGAAGAATGCTGTTCTTAAGCTTGTGTCCGTCATCAGTAGACTTAACAAAGTGCGGTGCTACGTAGTAAACACCCAGACACAGAGGCAGGAAACAAAGCAAAAACAGCAGTGAACTAAATACCATTTTTAATGCTCCAAATTATCTTTCTGCACCCGTTTATTCTATCATGTAAGACCTTCATTTGCAAATTGAGAAAGCTTAAGAATTGCTTAAAAAGCGCCGAATCGGCTTCCTTTTCCGGAAACAAAAAAGAAGCCTACAGGCTTCTTTTAGTGTATTTTATTATTCCTTGGCCGTATATTTCCTTAGAGCGATTACAATCACGGGAATCAATACGATGTGAAGGATGATTCCGGGAATCGTCTTAACAACTGTTGCGGTATAGAAAGCCTGAAGTCCGTAAGGCGTCTTGTTGATGCCTGCGAAGATTGCATTCACGCAACCGTTTATAACACGTCCGACAATCATTGAAATAATCAATGTGACGTATATAAACGGAATCTTCTTGGGGAAAAGCTTGTAAAGAAGTCCGCTTAAAAAGCCGTATGCTGCAAGTTCAAAGCTCATGGCTATGGCTGTAGGCACAAGCTTAGGCATTCCGAACAGTAAAGATCTTAAAACAGGGCCGATAAGTCCCACAATAAGACCGTACCATGGTCCGCAAAAGAAACCGCACAACAGTGCCGGAATATGCATAGGTGAAAGCGCCTGTCCTATCTGCGGAATCTGTCCCGTCAGGAAAGGCAATACCAGGCAAAGAGCCAGGAACATTGCCGCAAGTACCATTCTGTATAAATTTTTTCTCGATGACATCTTAAATACCTCATTTCCTCGTTGATATCATCGTCTTGAACGATTGTAGCGCCTTCATGACGCCGTTAATATGGATTGCAATAAATTTATTGTAGCACAATGTTTCTTAGTGCTTCAACTGTTTCTTTGACCATTTCGTTCATGGAAAGATTCTTGACACCTATAACCTTGTTATTGCAATGGCTTACGGGTATCAAAAGTTTAACTGCGTTACTGCTTCCGACGGATGTTGCCATTAAAGGCGTCACCTCGCCGAGAAGTGAATCTGCGGCGATAATCCCAATCGGCCCAATTATGACATCTGCGTCACTTGATAAAACTTTTACCGGATTCTCTCCGGTCGCGCCGTTGTCCGCGCCTGCCTTGAGCATGGCTGATGTGGCAAGAACATTGGTACCGACAGCGTACAATTCGCAATCAATTTTTTCTTTGACTATGGATTCTACTACCAAGGCGCCGAGCTTGCCGCCCTGACCGTCTATTACAAGAACCTTCATAATGCCTCCCTTCGGGGTGCGTGTTATCGTCCGATTGTGTTAACGTCGTACGGAGTCGACTGGTATACGTAGTAATTGAGCCAGTTCGTATATAAAAGCTGTCCTGTGGAACGCCAGTTAACGATGGGCTTCTTGGTAGGATCGTCATCCGGGAAGTAATTGACGGGAATATCGGGATTCATTCCCTTACCCAAATCTCTGAAATACTCATCCGAAAGGGTGTTGGCATCATATTCTGCATGAAGTCCCACAAAGAACTTTCTGGAATCCTCGGTCTTAACGATAGCTACGCCGGCTTCATCAGAGTATGCCATAAGTTCAAGTCCGGGAGTATTCTCTATCTTCTCGCGCTCGATACCCATTGCTCTTGAATGAGGCGCATAGAATATGTCATCAAAGCCTCTGAAAAGGGGTGATGTGGGCTTTAATACATGGTGGCTGTATACGCCTGACAGTTTCTTTTCCCTGTCGAAGCGCTCGAGTCCGTAGTAGTAATAAAGTGCCGCGAAGCAAGCCCAGCATAGGAAGAATGTGCAGTGAACATGCGTCTCGCACCAGTCGAAGATCTCGGTCATTTCCTTCCAGTAAGCCACGTCCTCGAACTTAACATAGTCAAGCGGTGCGCCGGTAATAATCATTCCGTCGAACTTTCTGTCCTTGACCTTATCGAATGTAGTGTAAAAAGAATCCAAGTGGCTTGCGTCCACGTGTGTGGGGGTGTAGCTCTGAGTCTGAAGCAACTCAACATTGACCTGCAGAGGGCTGTTTGAGAGCTTACGGAGGATCTGAGTCTCGGTAATCTCTTTGTTGGGCATCAGGTTCATGATGAGGACATTCAGGGGACGAATATCCTGATGCATAGCCCTGTTCTCCGTCATTACAAATATATTTTCACTCTCCAAAATTGCCTGAGCAGGCAAAGAATCCTGTATTTTAATAGGCATGATAAAAACTCGCTTTCTTTTATTTTAAATATGTATTCACAAAATCTTCTTCGCTCATAATTGGAATACCAAGTTCCTTGGCGGTTTTGTTCTTGGAGGATGCGGAATTGACGTCGTTGTTGACGAGCACGAAGGTGTTCTTGGATACACTTCCCGAAAGTTTCGCGCCCCGTCTTTCGATTTCTTCCTGCAGATCCTTTCTGCTTGCGTAAAGGTTCAGGCTTCCGGTTACCACTACCGTCTTGCCCGTGAGGAGCGATTCTTCCGTAACCACATCCTCCTTACGCATTCGTACACACCTAAGCAGATTGTCAACGCGCTTCTTATTGTCTTCATCGGCAAAATAAGCCGCATACGAATCCGCTATAACTTCACCTATGCCGTCAACCGACATAAGCTCATCCTTGGTCAAATTCAAAACTTTATCAAGGTCATTTCCAAAAGCTTTACATATAACTTTCGCATTTGCAAGACCTATATTCAAAATTCCGAGAGAATACACAAAATTCGGGAGAGAAATGTCTCTTGCTTTCTCTATGCTGTCCATGAGATTTTGATAAGACTTCTCGCCAAAGCCTTCCATTGTGACAATCGTGTCATGATATCTGTCGAGCCCAAATAAATCACTGTATTCCTTGATAAATCCTTCGTCTACGAACTTTTCGAGGGTTGCTTCCGATAATCCGTCCACGTTAAAAGCATCTCTGCTTACAAAAAGAGAGAACTTCTTAATCTGCTTGGCAGGGCAGTCGGGATTGGCACAGTATAAGCTCTTGGCTTCCTTGACCACTCTTACGCTTGTGGGTCCGCCGCAGCAAGGGCAGGTCTCAGGGATTTCAAGATTGCCGCTCTTGGTGATATTCTCGGCAATCTGAGGAATAATCATGTTGGCCTTATATACCAGTATTTCATCGCCTATGCCGAGCTTTAAATCGTCGAGCACCGACAAATTATGTACGCTTGCACGACTTACACTAGTACCCTCAAGCTCAACGGAATCAAAAATCGCCACAGGATTAATAAGCCCGGTTCTGGACGGACTCCATTCAATCTCTCTTAATACGGTGCGGGCAGTCTCATCCTGCCACTTAAAGGCAATGGCATCGCGAGGGAACTTGGCCGTCATGCCAAGGCTCTTGCCGTAAGCTATATCTTCATAGCAAAGTACCAGACCGTCCGAAGGAATCTCATAAGTCTGAATCTTCTCCGCATAATATGCGATTCTGTCCTTAACAGTATCACCTGTAACCTTATGATGCTCTACCACTTCGAACCCAAGCCCCGTAAGGAAATCAAACTCTTCGCTTCTGTACGTGAATGTCTTACCCTCGGCACTTACAAGCGAGAACACGATAAGTCTTACGTGTCTCTTGGCGGTAATCTCGCTGTTAAGCTGTCTTACGGAGCCGGAGCATAAATTACGAGGGTTCTTGTATTTGTCTTCTTCGTCCTCAATCTCTGCGTTAACCTTCTCAAAGTCAGGATAGGAAATAACTGCCTCTCCGCGAATAACCAGCTTTCCTTTAAAAGAAATCTTAAGCGGAACGTTTATAAAGGTCTTGGCATTGGGAGTAATAACTTCTCCCACTTCACCGTTGCCGCGGGTGACAGCCTTGGACAACTCGCCGTTTTCGTAAGTAAGAACAACTGTAAGACCGTCAAGTTTCCAGCTTAATAAGCCCTCGCGATCTGCAAGCCAGTCGGCAAGCTCATCGCGGGACTTGGTCTTGCTCAAAGAAAGCATAGGCTTGTCGTGAGTTTCCTTGGGAAGAAAGTCTACCGCAGCATAACCGACCTTCTGAGTAGGTGAACCTGCCAGCACAATGCCGGTCTTTTCTTCCAAAGTGACAAGCTCGTCATATAATGCGTCATACTCGAAATTGGACATAATTTCTTCGTCTTTCGCATAATAGCTCTCGCTTGCTTTATTCAAAATCTGAATGAGCTCTGTCATTCTTGATCTGTCGTCTGCCATTTTAATGTCAATTCCCTTTATTTTTTATTTGGAAACAGCTTTTTTCAAACTGTCGATCTCGTCCTTGGACAATTGTCTGTATTCTCCGGGCTGAAGTCCGCCGAGAGTCACGTTAACAACACGGATTCTCTTAAGCATGATAACCTTAGCATTGAAGACTTCACACATTCGGCGAATCTGGCGGTTTAATCCCTGAGTCAGCACGATTGAAAAAGTATCATGTGATATTTTCTTAACCTTGCAAGGGCGCGTGGTGATCTTAAGGCCTTTGAGATATACGCCTTTCTCCATCTTCTCAAGCATTTCCGCGTAGACGGGGCGGTTAACCTTCACCACGTATTCTTTCTCATGAGCATTCTCACCCTTCATCATGTTCTGGATGAGGTCGCCGTCATTGGTCATAAGGAGAAGTCCCTCGGAATCCTTGTCGAGGCGTCCCGCATATGTGACGCGTTCTTTGAACTTAAGGGCCTCGGTGACGGTTATTGCCGCATGAGCATCCCGCTCGGTGCAAGTTACACCAACTGGCTTGTAATATGCCAGCACTACAGTCTCGTCCGCAAGTTTAAGAAGCTTGCTTCCCACCTTAACGCTGTCACCTTCAGACACCTTATCGCCCATGCCTGCGGGCTTACCGTTAATGGTAACCTTGCCCTCTTCGATGAGCTTGTCGGCATCGCGACGTGAGCATACGCCGCACATTGCTATGTATTTGTTAAGTCTGATTTCTTTTGCAGTTTCCAATACTGATAATCTCTCTGTCTGATCTAGTAATATTCAAGACGCTCGCCAAAAACATCCTCGTAGAAGTCCAGAATGTCCTCCAGGGATACTCCGTAATATTCTCTGCTTCCGTTGTGGTCCCAGTAAAAAGCAGCCATACAAAGAAGGTTCGCGTGAGCATCTATAATAGCTGAGCCCGAAACTCCCGGCGTAAGTCTTACGCTTACCTCCATAACCGGATAGTCGAAGTTCTCGAAATACTCGGCCAGATAGCCTGTCTTCCTCACTATATAGCCTGTTCTCTTAAACATCTCGGAACCGTTGGCGTTGATTACGTACATACCCATCCCGAAACGGGGCTTGGACGAAATAGTCTTATAATAATTCAAATTAATGTGAATCGTCTTAAGCGACGTCACAAAAGAAGGCTCCAGGTCCTCCCTCAAAATCCTTATAAAAGCCACATCCGGCGTAACACTCGTGGCCACAACATAGCCCGTAACCTCGGTGCCGTCGTAAAGGTCTACCTGAACAGTCTCCTCGTCCTTGACCACGTGCTGATTGGTACAAAGAATAATGTCATCGTCATTAATCTTTACGATAAATCCGCTACCCCAATAGGTCGCGTATTCCTTACGATAATAAATATGTGCCACACAATGCTTGATACGCTCGATGGCGGCATCTATGTCCTCGTCAATGGTATAGCCCGCATCATAAGGATTGATAATACCTTCGACATTCAAATAATGAGGCTCAATGCGGTCGGTATTAAACATATCCTGAATCTTAAGCGCGCTGTAAGAATGAATTACTCCGTCCTTCTCGGTCGTTAAACCGTTAGAATCAGTAACGGAATAATGTATGGTATAGTCCCCTTCTTCCGAACTGTAATCGGGAACTTTGATCTTGATATTTTCGGTTGTGGTACCGTCCACATAGTCTACCGCAAAAACGTCCTTCTTAAGGTCGATTGTGTCTCCAAGCGCCACATAGTACTCCGTATCAAGCGAATACGTGTGAATCTCAGGCGGAGTGTCTACTATCATCGAAAGATAGAATGAACTGTAATTGCCCGATGAATCAGTTGCCATCAGCGTTATGGGATGAACACCCATGTCGGTAAATACGGCGCTTCCGTCTTCTTCTTTGGCAATTGTGTTATCGCCTTCGGCGTTCAAAAAAGAAAAGGTCACGTCCGAGTCTGCATCCAGGCAGGTCGCCACGTAATCTTTAGCAAAAGAAGGCTTATTAAGCTCAGCTACGTACTTTAACCCCTTAAGCGTAACTTTCGGCGGGGTCGTATCTTTAATCTCAAGTGTTATTTCATAGTCTTCAAAACCATGCTTAACCTTAACAGGATATATCCCAACCTTAGTCTCATCAACCGCGGAAAAATCCACCTTGGCCAGACTTACGGCCCACTTCATTCCGCTCATGTAATCAAGAGGATTGCGACTGATCTCTTCCCCGTATTCTACCGTTACCGTATCGCTTTTAGGCTTTACGTCAAAGAAGAACATTACAAAAGCCACGATAATAAGGAGTCCGCCCACCGACAAAAGAAGATGCCTTAATACGCGAACTCTTCTTCTGGCTTTATCATTTGGATCGTTGGATTTTTCGTCCTTCTTTCCAGCACTTGTGACACATTGCGACATAACTGTCATTTCCTCCGAGCATTACTTGGTTACCCCTGTAAACAATGTTGCCGTTCTCATCAATTCTTGCATTGACGGTTGCTTTCTTACCGCATGCGCAAACTGTCTTGATCTCTGTCATGGAATCCGCAAGCTCCATAAGACGCTTGGAGCCCGGGAAGAAATGTGTCTGGAAATCCGTTCTTAAACCGAAGCACAATACCGGAATGTCCTCATCATCCACAAGGTTTCTCAAATCATCAATCTGCTCGGGAGTAAAAAACTGAGCTTCGTCGGAGATGATTACATCGTACTTGCCCGCTTTCTTGTACTCTTCTATGATGCTTTGCTCGGGTGTGATAACCTGAGCGCTCGCAGAGAGTCCGATACGGGACTTGATAACATCCGCACCGTCTCTGTCGTCAATACTCGGCTTAATAAGCCACACGCTCATGCCGAGCTCTTCGTAGTTGAATTTTGTAATAAGTGCCTGAGCAGACTTGCTCGAGCCCATTGCCCCAAATTTAAAATATAGTTTAGCCATAACGCTTAAATGTCCTTTTTATTAATGTGTGCTTTGACTCTCTCCATTACCATGTCGAGTGCCACGGTGTTGTGACCGCCTTCCGGAATGATGATGTCCGCGTTCTTTTTCGAAGGTTCCACGAACTGCTCGTGCATCGGCTTAACAGTGTCAAGATACTGCTCCACTACGCTGTCCAAGCTTCTGCCGCGCTTCTTAACGTCTCTTAATATACGTCTTAAGATTCTGACATCCGCGTCAGTATCTACATAAATCTTAATGTCCATCTCATCTCTGAGTCTCTTGTCCGCAAAGATAAGAATACCTTCAACAATCAACACCTTTGAAGGCTTAATAAGCTCGGTATCGTTGCTTCTGTCATGAATCGTAAAATCGTAAACAGGACAACGAACTTCCTTACCTTCCTTAAGTGCCTTAATATCGTCCGCAAGCATCCACGTATCAAGAGAATCCGGATGATCGTAATTAAGCTTAGAGCGCTCCTCATAAGTCATATCGTGATGAGCCTTATAATAGTTATCATGTCTGATAACCGACACGTCATCTCCGAACTTCTCCATAATCTTACGTGTAATTGTGGTCTTACCGCTTCCGGTACCGCCTGCGATACCGATTACCAAAACTTTGTCTGTCATAAATCTTCCAATCTTTCAAAAATCTTCTAAGGAATATTCTATCACAATAATACTCCTTACACCATAAAACTTTTGCCGTAATATCGCAAAAGACAGAACATAAAGTTCTGTCTTTAATGCGTATATATTCAACAATTGCTATGTACTTTGTTACAACTATTCTGCCGAAGGCTCAATGGTCTCCAAATATTCTTTCCAATCTACCGTCTCGGTTTCAACGTGCTTGATGGTAGCCGGGCTGTTTCTGTAGGTCTCAACCCAGTCAGTAGTAAGAGTAGACAATTTGTGCATATAAACTTCCGAGTTGTTGATTGCATGCTCAAGATCGATATCGTTGGCAAGATACTTCTCAACGAACTCAAATGCTTCTCTTACAGTCGCACATCTGTAGGTGATGCTTAAGCTTTCTACACGATTCTTTTGAGAGAAAACAACTTTCCATGCGGGCAAAATAAAGGTTACTTCTTTCTTTAAATCCGCATTGTTTTTGTCTTCGTAATCTCTTATCAGAACCTCTGCATTGAATGCACCGATGTTGGTATTGATTCTGTCTACAAGAGTCATATCGGAAATATCGGTATCACCGATTCTTATATAATCGAATGCTTCTCCCTCTGTATTATATCCGTTCGAGTCACGGTTATAATCGACAAGCATAATCCAATCGCCGTACTGATTCTTAAAATAGATTCTGTTGGGAGAACAAAGCTCAGTCTCTCCTACCAAAGGAGCCGCCTCATCATAAGGATCCACAGCCACAAGCCCGGGAACGGCAGGGATATAGAATACAGAGTCATTGTAGTTGTTAACGTTGGTGCCGCTTGATAATCTGAAGACCTTCTGTGTACCTTCAGGTTCCACTTCATACACAACTTTTCTCTGAACTTCGCCCAGTATTTCCTCTTCAGTTACATCAGTTGCGCAGAGCAGCAAAAGAAGGGTTCTGCATACCTTAACATTTGTTTCGTAATAGTCTGCATGACATCTTACAAGATATTTGTCAAAGAGAATTTCAAAGCTGGGAGAGCCGCCCTCGATGTATGTGGTTACGGTACAAGGAGTTGCTTTCTCAAACTTCGCAACATTCTTTATTTCAAAAATACCCTCAAACTGCTTGCCGTTTACACTGTTGGCCTTAGCGGTTTCCGCATCTTCATATCGGTTTATTAAAAAGAAATCCAAGCCGACAATGTCGTAATAATTTATATAGTTATCTTCAAACTCATAGCATTCGGAGTCGTCAAATCCATATTCATTAAGCACACCTACAAATATGGTAAAACTCGGATCAAGTGACTCTTCCTCGCCGGTAGCGGATGTTTCTGTAACGTTCTGTGTAACTGCGGATACTTGTGTCTGTTGCTCGGTGCTTGTGCTTACTGTTACAGAAGTCACCGAAACGTCCTTCTTTTCGCAGGCTGTCAAGCCAAGTACCATAACTGCCGCCATTAAGATGACGGCTACCCTTTTAATACCTGTGATTTTTCTCAATACTTTACCCTCCGTCTCAATTGATTCTTTCCGAGGAGCCGATCCGTAGGACCGAACATTTTCCTTACCCTAAGGAAAAATATACCTTATACCACCAATCGCGTCAATAAATAAAAAGCGGAGCTTACGCTCCGCCAAATCCCTGTTTTTATGCTTTTAAAGCACACTATTTTTCCAAAAACGCTTTCATAGGGTCTATTCCCTTGGCCATGTCAAAAATAGTTTCCCAATTATTCAAGATGTAATCCTTTAAAACTGCTATATCTTCTTCGACAAATCCTGTATTTTTCACCAGTTTCCCGTTCGGTGCTTCAAACTCCGCGCTCACGGCAACGTCTTCGAATACTACATAAACTATCTTGTCATTTCCCTTCATAACAGGTGCCGAAACACTCATCTTAACGTCTTCGCTCATACTCATCCCTCGCAGTACTCACCGTACTCACAGCCTACATTCTTGCAGATTACTTCGTCCACAAGCTTACCCTTATGATACAGTCTGACGGTTCCTTCGCCGTTGCCGCCGTTCCAAAGCCTGTTATGGCGCTTGCGACCGTCCGGAGCCTCATAATTCGCTAACAGCATATCTTTCTTAAGACAGGTAACATCAGTAATCATCTTGTTACGCTTAGTCTCCTGCTCCACATGCCACACTATCTTATCCTCGGTCTCGCGGCACTCAAACTTAGTCTTAACACCGGTCCAGAACTTCGAGAAGTTAAACTCATAACACTTTCCCTCGTGCCAATATGCCGCAAGGAGCTTACGTTCAAGTGCTATCGGCCCTACCTTCGGTCTTCCGCCGCCTATATCAAATACACTGTTTTCAAGCTTCTTGCCTGTTACGGTACTAAACAGATTGCACGACGACAGCCACACCCAAGGCGACGTAAAATCGCTTCCCCAGTTCTTGTCGGCGTAGCCATAGCACTCGCCCGGTGTTACCAGATACTTTTCACCATTAAAAATAACTTCACCGTCATACTCGGTCTTCATACCTTCCGCATGCCAGAACATCTCAAACAGCTGCAGGTTTCTAAACAGGTTGCCGGCACCGTATCCGACGTTGAATGCCACCTTCTTATTTATCTTTAAGTTCCACGACATCTCACCCGCATCACACATATACTCGGGGTGAGCGTCCCTCTCTTCCTCAGTAACCTTTATCCTGCCAAAAGAATAATTCTCATCAAGAAAGCACTCCTCCGCGCTCACGGCAAAAGGAATCTTCTCCCTTATCTTAATCTCTTTCCATCCATAGAATCTGTGCAGCTGTGTTGCCTTCTCGCCCCACGCTCCGGCCTTAACCATCAGATACGACGGGCGCGTTTTGGTCCTCTTATTCTCGGGCAACTGACCGAATACGGGCTTATCCGCACCAAACGCGGGATTACATAGGAAGAACTCGAAAAAGAAAGCTTTCTTCTCTCCCGTTACAGCGTTAACACCTGTAAAAGAATGCCACCACCAGTCATACCCCTTCTTCACGAACTTCCCCGAAGTAAGCATGCACGCATCTCTTGAAATATCATGTCTGTTAAATCCCATGAAAGCCTCCCAAAATGCTATCTTAGATTATTATAACACATAAGGCGTATCGAATTCTCATAGGTTCCGATACGCCTCCGTCAATTATTCCGTATATTTATATTTCTTCATGATACTGCCTGACACCACAACCATTATCACACCTGCAACGCCCAGCACAAACATCATAAGCGATGCTCCCGAGCCCTTGCCTGCGCCGAAAAGCATAGCCCAAATCGTGCCTTCTTTAACCGCCATAAACGGCTCTGCACACTTGTCGGTAAATAATCCGCCTAAGAACAGTCCGATCGGTATGGTAAAGAACTGTAACGTATTCCTGCATGCATACACGCGTCCCTGAAGCTTGAGCGGTATGGTATTACGCATAATTACGTTTTGATTGGCGCTCATAACGGGCACCAGCGCCCACCCGAGGAACTGTCCGATACACCATATTATCGGGCTTCTTGAAAATGCCAGGAAGAAATTCTCGGTTCCGAGCGAAAACAACATGGTTAAGTATATCACTCGCACTCTGTCCTTGGGCTTGGGCATAAATGTCGGAAGAAAGCTTCCTATCACCATCGCTATTCCCGCGCACGCCGTCACGTATCCGTATACAGTGTTCCCTGCTCTCGGTATTATCAACGCCGGCAGAACAGCATCAAACATCGACGCTATAAGGTTTACACCCGACATAAATAAAATAACGTTAAGCACAAGCGGCGTCTTCTTAAGGAATGCAAGGCCTTCGCGCGCCAGTACCAGAATGTTTTCTTTGGCCTCCTGTCTCTCCATCTCTGGCAATCGGACAAAGAAAGCGAGTGTCACAAAAGCAATCACAAATGTCACCATATCCACGCCTATTACAGCGTCGAGACCCGCAATGCCGTATAATGCGGACGCCAATATAGGATTGCCGATAGATATTATCGAGCGTGACAGCGACATAAGGCCGCTGGTCTTCTGATAGTCTTCGGGCGGTGTCAGCATGGTGGTCGCAACTTCCGAAGCCGGTTGCTGAACCGTGTTCATAAGTCCCGAAAAGGCGTTAATCGCATACAAATGCCACATCTGCAATGTATCGGTCTTGTATAGCGCAAATACCAATACTGTGGTCAGTGCCGCAAGTAAATCGCAGACAAGCATCGTTTTCTTTTTATCAAACTTGTCTGAAAGTGCGCCTGCGAAGATGCTCATTATTACATAGGGCGCATATGTGCATATGGTAAGTGTAGCTGTGCTGAGCGCTGAGCCTGTCTTCTCGTATATCCAAAGCGTCAGAGCGAAACTTGTCATGGCGCTTCCGAGCTGCGATAAGCTCTGGGTGCTCCACAGCTTATAAAATTCTTTTAATCTATTCTGTTTGTTATTCATTTCTTTGCTCCTTTATATATCGTTCTTAAGAGCAAAGTCTGAGGTTAGGTCAATTATCTCCACACAGATTCCTCAAACTCTGCATGGAGAAAAGCACTGCAATTAATCATTTCAGGCTCCTTTATTCTTACTTAGGCCAAAGCAAGCTTGGCTGCTTCTTTGGCATGGATTATAGTAGTATCGTATGTTTTAAGAGAACTGTCGGCTTCGTGAATCAGCATGCCGATCTCGGTGCAGCCAAGAATTACGCCTTCGGCGCCCTTAGCCTTCATGTCATCTATTATACGCTGATATTCTTTTCTTGAGGAGTCAAGAACGTTGCCGAGGCAGAGTTCTTTGAAGATTACGTCGTTAACCTTCTCGATGTCCTTGGTATCGGGAATAATTACTTCAAGGCCGGCATTAAGCAGTCTGTCCATGATGAAATCCTGTGTCATGGTGAATTTCGTGCCGAGAAGTCCCACTTTCTTGATTCCGTCACGCTTGACCACCGAAGCGGTTGCGTCTGCAATGTGAAGAATCGGAATATCGATTGCTTTCTCTATCTCAGGCACCACCTTATGCATAGTGTTGGTCGCAATTACTATAAAGTCTGCGCCACCCTTCTCAAGTCTTACCGAAACATCTGTAAGTATCTCTGCGATTCCGTCCCAATCATCCACACTCATCTTAGCTTCAAGCTCCGCAAAGTCCACATTATACATAAGAATCTTTGAGCTGTGTAAGCCTCCCAAGTTCTTAACTACTTCTTTGTTGAGGATTTCATAGTACGTAATCGTACTCTCCCAACTCATACCACCGATAAGCCCAATTGTCTTCATATCCATACTATCCTTTCGCAGTTTCTTTATAGTCTATAACTTAGCGCATGTATTTGTAAATACCAAACTTCCATTTTTAAGATAAACATAACATGAACCTGTATAAGCCTCACGCCATGCACGGATTATGCTTTCTTTTGCACGGATTCAAACAGTGTAAAAGCCACAAACAAAAACCCCGCAAGCAAGTCTGACAACTTACCTGCGGGGCTTCATACATTCATTTATGGTCGTCGAGTGTGTTACGTATTAAACAATACCCTGAGCGTTCATGGCATCAGCAACCTTTAGGAAGCCTGCGATGTTAGCGCCTGCTACGTAGTTGCCTTCAAGGCCGTACTTCTTGGAAGCGTCGTCAAGGTTGTGGAAGATGTTAACCATGATGTCCTTAAGCTTAGCATCAACCTCTTCGAAGGTCCATGAAAGTCTCTCGGAGTTCTGGCTCATTTCGAGTGCGGATGTAGCAACACCGCCTGCATTGGCTGCCTTACCGGGTACGAAGTATACGCCGTTCTTCTGGAAGTACTCTGTAGCTTCAAGAGTGGTAGGCATGTTAGCGCCTTCACATACAGCGATTACGCCGTTGGCAACAAGGGTCTTAGCGTCATCAAGGTTAAGCTCGTTCTGAGTTGCGCAAGGAAGTGCAACATCAACCTTAACGGTCCACTGATTGTTCTTCTCGGTAGCCTTGTCGTGGTACTGAGCTGAAGGTCTCTTAGCAGCGTACTCTGTAAGACGCGCTCTGTTAACTTCCTTAACTTCCTGAAGAAGTGCAACATCGATACCTTCGGGATCGTATACCCAACCGGTAGAGTCGGAACATGTAACGGGCTTAGCGCCAAGCTGCCATGCCTTCTCGATTGCGTAGATAGCAACGTTACCGGAACCGGATACTGCAACTGTCTTACCCTTAAGAGAAACACCGTTGCACTTAAGCATTTCATCAGTCATGTAAAGAAGGCCGTAACCTGTAGCCTGGGTTCTTGCAAGAGATCCGCCGTAGCTTAAGCCCTTACCTGTAAGAACGCCTTCGTAGAGGCCGGTAAGCTTCTTGTACTGACCGTACATATAACCGATTTCACGAGCGCCTGTTCCGATGTCACCTGCGGGAACGTCGGTGTCTGCTCCTATATGTCTGTAAAGTTCGTTGATAAAGCTCTGGCAGAAAGCCATAACTTCACGGTCTGACTTGCCCTTGGGGTCGAAGTCGGAACCACCCTTACCGCCGCCGATGGGAAGTCCTGTAAGAGAGTTCTTGAAAATCTGCTCAAAACCTAAGAACTTGATAATACCAAGATTTACACTGGGATGAAGTCTCAAACCACCCTTGTAAGGTCCGATAGCACTGTTAAACTGTACACGGAAACCGTTGTTAACCTGAACCTGACCCTTATCATCTACCCACGGTACTCTGAAAAGAATCTGTCTCTCGGGAGTGGTAAGTCTCTCAAGAAGAGCGTCCTTCTTGAACTTCTCTTCGTTAGCTTCGATAACTACTCTCAAAGACTCCAAAACTTCCTTAACTGCCTGATGGAACTCGGGCTGTGCGGGGTTCTTCTCAACCACCAATTTGTACACATCATCAACGTATGACATAAATTATCCTCCTCAAAAGAAAACCTATACATTTTCTCTTTTTTACTTTTCTGATTATATGTCAAAAAAAGGGTTTTGCACAACTACTTTATTACATTAAATTAGTAAAATTTTTGTATTTATTTTTGTTCACTTTGTACAATCATACTTGTATACAATAATCCAACGCACCCTTTAAACCCACTGAATACGTTGCTTTTTCTTGTTTTTTCATGTTCTGCAATAAAAAAGAGACTCTTTCGAGTCTCTTTAATTACTCCACAAATTCGGACTTTATATAGCCGATCTGATCGTTGAATTTAATCTTGCACCACTCTCCGCCTTCGACGTATTCCACAAGGTCTACTATCTGGCCGTTGGTAAGTGCTCCTATACGCTGAGCAGTCTGAGACGGCTCGCTTCTTACATTAAGACTTGCGGTAATAACCGTAACAGTGCCGGATGCCTGAATCTTGCTTACATCCTCAACTTCCTCAAGGTATTCGCTCTTAATGTAGCCTTCGCCGCTGTTGTAACTTATCTTACTCCAACCGTTGGTCATATGCTCCAAAAGCACATATGTCTCTCCGGCGCCGGCACTTCCGATCTTATCGGCCGTCTGGCTGGCAGACTTTCTGACGTTAACTCTGTCGAGCACCTTCACGCGTCGTACAACAGGCTCTGTAGGCACCTCTTCAGGGTTCTCTTCATTGCCTGATACATCTTCGTTCATCTCATCTTCAAGCTGAGTCTTAAGCTTGGCCTCAAGAGCCATCTCTTCACTTACAGCAAGATCGAGATTAACCGATAAGTCAGCCCAGAACTCGCTTAAGTCGGGATTGTTCTCCATTGCCTTGTTATATGAAACTCTTGCAGAGTTCTTAAGGTCCACCACGTCGCTCTGAAGGGTTACGTTCTTAATGTAAAGTGCCTCTTCCTGAGACAATTCACTTGTATTGATGTAGTAAGCACCGTCGTCATTCTTGCAGATGTAAAATGCCGAAAGACCGGGAACGCTCTCCTCCTGTCCCACAAGAAATACGTCACTCATAACATAAGCAATATATGTATCTATGTAAGGACCGGGCTTGGTATATACGTGAATGTTCTCGTATCTGTCGATGTACTCACACATCTTCTGAAGACGGAGAAGTTCTGTCTGCGTAACGTTACTGTGAATATCAATAAGTATATCGATATCGGCCATCTCAAGGGCTTCATAATAACGATAAATCAGCTTGTTGATGTCGGGGTAAGCGTCTTCTTCGAATACAGTTTCCTTGACTTCCTGGACATCAGCCTTGGCCTCTTCGAGTACGCTCTTGGCTTCCTCCGTGGCCTGCTCCACGCGGTCTCTTGCGTTAAGAGAAATCGCTACGGTAATAAACACCAGTATCACCAAAAGCAAGGGCAACAAAACCTTACCTATATCGGTAATCCACTCCTTAACAAGAAGCAGATTGTCCTGCATTGCGCTGTTAAATTGTGCGAATGAATCCTTAAAGGAATCATGATCTTTTCTACGTTTCTTACTCATACTATATAATCCCTAATGCATCCGACAGGAATCGAACCTGCATCAAAGGCGTCGGAGGCCTCCGTTCTATCCATTATACTACGGATGCGTTCGTTATGACATCATTTCCACGAAATCAACTTCTACATGATATCATAACAGGGCTTAAAAAGTCAATTTAAGATACTCTTAAGCAATCTCCAACAAGCCTGTGTTACGCCTGTATCTATACACTGAATCCGACAGGTAATCTGTCTTCTCCACTTCCGAATCATTTATCTCCCTTACCATCGCCCCAAGTATCTCGGGATCGTATCCTGACGATACAGGAAGAAGAATCGTCTCGTGAATCGAACAGGGCAAAATAAAGAGGTCCGACTCCATCTCATCGCTGAATTCGTTAAGCTTATCATTATCCAGAATGCAAGCTGCGCCGAGAGTCTTAGGCCCGTTTGTAAGCACGTACATAGGAAGTTTCGACGCCCCCTCGCATTCCTGCATAAACTTCTCGATTTCATCGATGCTCATATGTCTCCTTTCTCTTAATAAGGATATAATCACATCCTCTATATAAGATACGTTTCCGCCGAGGATTCTTATGGTATTTTTTCGCGCATCTTCATAAACCGTATCGACAGACACACCCCAATTCTTAAACTGGTCGTTAGTCACGGTGATTGTACCGCTTCCGAAGGATCCGTCCGAAATAATGGTATAGAACACCACCGCAAGGTCCAGAAAATCTATGTGCGGCACCGTATTAAGATACGCCTTGTTCTTGGCCTTGTTAACTAACTTGCAAAGCACCCTCTCCTTCATGCACTCGTAGTCCCTGATGAATGAAACATCCACGTCTTCTTTGACCTGCGCGTCATCAATCATATCGGTCATCTTGGAGCATATACCTTCTATGCTTTCACCGTTTTCATAATCCCTGTACAAATCGTTTAAATATATCGTGGGTGAAATATTGATTCCGGTAAAAGAAACCGTAATTCCCCTAAGCGTTACCCCATTATTCTTAACAACATCTTTAACCGTAACGGTTGCTTCATCCTCGTAGTATTCGTTTAAGTGTGAAATAATCTTTTCTTCAAATTCTTTAAAATTCATGATAGTCCTTTCTGATCGCTGAATGCGTTGACGGCCGATATTCGGCCTTTTGAATAGTTATGACTGTCGACTCTTGTATGGCAATAAAAAAGAGACAACAGTAACTGTTGTCTCTCGGCATATCTATGAATCAAATAAGCAGATTAAACTCTGGATAAGTACTCGCCTGTACGTGTATCGATCTTGATAACATCGCCCTGGTTAACGAAAAGCGGAACTGCAACCTGCGCACCTGTCTCAACAATAGCGGGCTTGGTAGCGCCTGTAGCGGTATCACCCTTGAAGCCGGGCTCGGTATCGGTAATCTCAAGTTCTACGAAGAGAGGGGGCTCAACCATGAATACAGATCCCTGGTATGAACATACCTTACATACTTCGTTCTCTTTAACGAACTTAAGAGCGTCGCCGATAGTCTCGCTGTTAAGAGCGATCTGTTCGTAGTTCTCCATGTTCATGAAGGTATATAAATCACCGTCATTGTACAAATACTGCATATCGAATCTGTCGATACGTGCCTGAGGGAACTTTTCGGTAGGTCTGAAAGTACGCTCTACAACACCGCCGTTGATGATGTTCTTAAGCTTAGTACGTACAAAAGCAGCGCCCTTACCGGGTTTAACATGCTGGAATTCAATAATCTGAAAAATAGCTCCATCGATATCAATGGTAACACCATTTCTGAAATCGCCTGCAGAAATCATCTTAATCCTCCTAAATATACAACACAAATAATTCCTAAATAGTTTATACTATATCACACGCATTTTCAACTGTTTTTTATACAAAAATTTACTTTTGTGATTTCCTTTTTAATCCCTTAAACTCGTGGCAAAAGAACACAAGCAAAAGCGTTAACAGGCAGTAAATCGAGCCTATAAAATATATCGTGGCCGATGTGGGCATAACCACGCATACGGCTGCAAAGCTCAAAATGCCGGCAAGGAACATAAAACCTATTGCCAGTTTGATACGGTCTTTATTTTTGATATAAGCAACCAATCCTCTGACAAACAGAACAATGCTTGTAACCACCATCAGCATGATTCCCGTCACATATAATTTTCTGTTTTTAAGGAATGAATAGTATCTGTCTCTAAATGCCATCACTTTGACGGCTATGCTCTTCCTTAGGTCGTTATTGTACCATTTGTCGGTAAAAGAATCCCTGTAGAAGTCATCCGTTCCGTTGTCCCAGCCGCAATAATGCCAGTCTTCAAGATTAACCGGCTCACCTTTATAATCGGCCGGTTTATATACGGTACCGACACCTATGGCCACCATAACCGAATTAAACTGCGACTCGGCACATAATTTCAAATTGTTGGAAGCAACACGTCGATATGCCTTCATAAATTCCTCTCCGGTTTTTGTGTCGGTTCCGGACTGATTGATATCCATGTTGCCGCGAATATTATAATTGTATCTTCTGTATCCGTCAGTGCCTCCGCTTTTGATGACATCAATCGGAAGAACCGCCCCGATTGCCGCCATATCTTCAGCGCCACCCGGATAATCTATGTTGCATCGTTCATCGTTTAAGATATATCTGAGAACATCAAAGGTATTTATCACAGAATAGTCTTTGCCGTAATACTTTTTTTCGCCGATTTTGCCGGGCAGGTACATAACAATAAACAAAAGCGCAAAAACAGCGATTCTTGCAAGTATGACGGAAAGCTTTCTTTTGCCCCCAAACAAAACGTAAATGCCAAAGAACAAAACACCGATAATAATGCCTTCGCTTCTGAAAACGCTGATAAAAGCTCCCAGTGCGGCAATCTTAAAGAATTCAAAGCCGGTTCTTTCTTTTTGCCCGTATAGGTCATTTGCGATAACGGCGGTATACAATATGACAAGAATCGTAAACTGATACATTCTGTGGCCGTTTGACGCAAGATACAAAGCAGCCGGAAGCAAAAAAATGAGAAACGTCAAATAACCTCTTAAATATCCGACACCGTTCAGTCTCTCAAAAATGTACGCGATTACAAACAAAAACAGCCCCCACTGGAAAAGGGTAATAAAGAAGTTAACAGGGCACACCAGAAGCATTGCCGCATAGACTATGCTTGAGTAAACTCCGTGCCAGTAATCCGGCGTAAGTCTGACACCGCAGGAATATGTAACCAGGTTGTCGTCAAATCCGGCCGCTCCGGTTAACACCTCCGGCCATGACACCAGAATAAAGAGTGCCCCCACGATGAACAGCACAATAAAAAGAATGTATTCTTTTTTGAATTCGGAGCAGATAAATAATATGAGTTTCCATGTGAAATAAATCATCACGGCAGCAAACAGGTGCGTAAGTATATATGTTACGGTCTGCTCAGCCTTATCACTTAAAAAGTTCGAAACTGCCTTAGTCCCGGAAGGATTTATTCCCACATTTACAAACACACTCTTCTCCCATATAAACGAAAGAATAATGTGTATCAAAGTTATTATATAAAGTCTGCCGTCTTTTTTAATCATTTCCCTCATAAACCGAAGTACTCCCTTTATTATTTGGCAATCATTCCGGCTACCTCTTCCATCGCATGAAGATAGCCCTCAAATCCCTCTCCCACTATCTGTCCGTCGCAGGCGGGTCTGGTCACGGAAATCTTTCTGAATTCATCCCTTGAGTTAATGTCGGATATGTGAATCTCAATCTTGGGAAAAGAAAGAATCTCCAGCGCATCATGAATGGCATAGCTGTAGTGTGTAAAGGCTCCGGGATTTATGACAAGTCCGTCGGTTCCGTCCTCCATGGCATCCTGAAGTCTGTCGATTATTGCGCCCTCGTGATTGCTCTGAAACACCTCAACCTGAGCATCAAGCTCCAGAGCTTTCGCACCTATCATCTTAAGCAAATCGTCGTAGGTTCTGCTTGAATAAAACTTAGGGTCTCTTTTCCCTAACATATTAAGGTTTGGTCCGTTTACCACCAGAATTTTCAAGGTTTATTCCTCCGTATTCAGTGCTTTTTTAATGGCTTCAATAGTTCTGTCCACATTTAAAAAGCCCGTATCTATCACAATATCCGCCGCCTCTTCGTAGCGGGCCTTTCTGCTGTCATAAAGCTTTCTGAAGGAAGCCAGGTCCCTTGACAAAGGTCTGTTTGGGTCCTTGCCCGCTCTCGTCCAGAGTTTGTCCACGGAAACCTTTAAATATATTACGGTTCCGCCTTTTTTAAGGGTCTCAAGATTCTCGTCTCTTTCAACTATTCCGCCACCGGTTGCAATTACACGGTTGGTGGCATCGGTGACGCAGGTAAGAGCAAATGCCTCCTGATCCCTGAACCATTTTTCTCCCGCCTTTTGAAATATCTCCGGAATGGTCATCTTGGTGCTCTCTTCGATAAAAGCATCAATATCGTAGTATTCCATTGAAAACTCTTCCGCCAGGCGCTTGCCGATTGTGGTCTTGCCGCAGCCCATAAAGCCTATAAGTATAATGTTATTCATTCTCAAGCTTGCTCCTTACGATATCAATCTGTTCTTTGGTAAGAACGCAGCTGTTCCAAAGCTCATACGCCTCAACTGCCTGATATAGCAGCATGGAGAAACCGTTGGGGCACTTGACTCCCTGTTCTTTGCACCTTTCGCAAAAGTCCGTAGTGCGCATGGGAACTGTCTCCATGGCAGCACTTATTTTTTCGTAAAAAGAATCCTCGGTAATAAGCGCATCTTCTCCCTTAAGGCCCAGAGATGTGGCCTGAATGCACACAAATCCCTTTTCCAAAGAAGGTATTCCCGAAAGAGGAAGTGCCGTAAACACATCGGTCTCAAAAGAAGTATTCAGGCTCTCGCAAAGTGCCTGCGCCTTCTCAAAAGTACGGTTGACTACGTATACCTTAACCGCGCCCTCGGCATACAAAGCATATGCAGCAGCCTTGGCAGCTCCGCCGGCTCCGAGGACCACGCCTTCTTTGCCCTTTACGACGATTTCTTTGTCCCTCAGGGTTCTCTTGATGCCAGTACTGACCGTGTTGGTGCTGTAGTGGCCTTTATAGGTAAGTTTAAGGGTATTTAAGGGACCAATTTGGGCAGCGCTTTAAC
>JAEEGJ010009297.1_pt1 | contig 26421 bp, 19 predicted proteins | sample 8958761 | NCBI WGS metagenome assembly JAEEGJ01 (sample SAMN16246546, study PRJNA631951) | gut metagenome | biome: gut microbiome; feature: rumen; material: RS-attached | host: Bos | place: Iran: Karaj | collected 2018-10 | reverse complement strand
CCAGCACCGCCGCATCAAGCCCAGCATCAACCTGTTGCTCACCGAGTACCGCCACCCCTATTTCAAGGACCGCATCCTGCCCTATGGCAACCTGCGCGAGTTCCGCACCGCACGCTACCGCGCTACCGTCGTCATCGTTACCAAATGTCCGACGGTCCTCAATCCCGTCGACAAGCACAATATCATCCACGACCTTAAATTGCAGAACTATCAGAAGGTCTTCTTCAGCTACCTGAAATACGGCACCCTGCAAACCCTCGACGGACAGACCGCCAACCTCGACCTGCGACGGCTAGACAACCTGCTCGTCGTCACTGGCATAGAGCATCCCGAGCCCATGGTCGAAGAGTTGCACCGCAGCTGCAAGGTGCAGCACATGCGTTTCACCGACCATCATGCCTACAGCAAGCGCGACATCGCGCGTATTCGTGAAACCCTCGAGGCAATGCCAGGCAGCCGCAAGATAATCGTCACCACCGAGAAAGACGCCGTGCGTCTACGCGGCCTCACGGGCGACCTGCCCGTATACGTGCTGCCAGTCGAGGTGGCATTCCACAAAGACAAAGACTTGGACTTCGACCAGCTGATTCAGTCGACAGTCCGCGAGAACATTTCGTTCCTCGGCAAGCTCAGCATCTGGAGCTGAATTTACTTCTTTATATAGCTGAGGAAATCGAGGTCGATACTTAACGAGATGAATGGCTTCATCAGCCAGGCTTTGGCTGTGACGTCATCAAGGCTCTCGCCGTGAATCAACGGATCCACGGTGTTGCGGCCGTCGGCCAGCACCTGGTACTCGGCTACGTTGAAGCCGGCGGTGAAATAGAAGAAGTCGACGAAGCGGAAGCTCACGCCAGCATAGAAGTTTTTAAACAAGTTGCTGCCGCCGAAGCCTACATAGAGGCCCAGGTCGTAGGCGAAGTCCTGGTCGAAGCCCCTTATCTGGTGGCCCGTGCTGTCGTTGCCAATGATATGGGGCTTGTTGAAATAGCGGGTCATATCCCACAGCATAACCGAGGCACCAGTCACGTAGTCGAACTCAATGTTGCCGGCGTTGCGGTTGGCAATGCGGCGGTCACCGTTGGCGTCGAGGCGTATCTCCCATGCGGGAGTACGGTAGAAGCGCATAGCTACGCCCTGGATGGGACGCACCTTCTTTTTCTTGTTTGTGGCGGCGGCCACTTTCTCCTCGGCAGCCCTTGCGCGTTCGGCAAGATATTTGTTGGCCTCCTCCTTGCGCACGGCCTCTATCTCGGCAATGCGCACTATAGCCCGTAGCGAGTCTACCATATGGATGTAGTAGTTGCGCTCGGCCTCCAGTTTCTCCTTGTCGACGCCGTTGGCGTTGAGTATCTCGCGGTAGAACTTCTCTTTCTCCTTCATAGCGCTGAGGGCTGCGGTGTCGGCAACCCGCACGGTGACAGTGTCGGTGCGGAGGATGTATACCGAGTCGACGCGGTAGACGGTCAGCGTGTCGGTGCGGTAGAGGTAGACCGTGTCGTGCTGAGGCTCCCATGTTCCCACGCCGACCTCGGTGATTGTGTCAACCACCTGTGCCCGCAAAGGCAAGCAAGCCACAAATATCAAGGCTATGATTAGCAGTTTTTTCATGCCAGTTTCTCTATCAGTTTGTCGACGGTGAGCGTCTCTTGTGTGCCGTCGGCCATGTTCTTGAGGGTCACGGTGCCGTCCTTCATCTCGCTCTCGCCCACGAAAGCCACGAAGGGCACCTGTTTGCGGTTGGCGAAGTCCATCTGCTTTTTCATCTTGGCGCTGTCGGGATATATGAGCGTAGAGATGCCTGCGGAGCGGAGACGAGCGGCGATGCCGATGCAGGCGGCCTGCTCGGCGGGGCCGAAGTTGATGAACATCACGCGAGCGGCCTGCTCCAGTCCTTCGGGGAAGGCGTTAAGCTCGGTAAGCACGTCGTAGATACGGTCGGCGCCGAACGAGATTCCCACTCCCGACACGTCGGGCATACCGAAAATGCCGGTAAGGTTGTCGTAACGTCCTCCGCCGCAGACACTTCCTATGGAGACGCCCTGCGCTTTCACCTCGAAAATGGCTCCTGTGTAGTAGTTCAGTCCGCGCGCTAGGGTGAGGTCGAGTTCCACCTCGCAGCCGGGTTTTACTGCGGCGATGTAGCCGAACAGCGTGCGCATCTCCTCCACTCCTTTCATGCCCGTTTGGTCGCCGGCAAAGAGGTTTTCGAGCTGTGCCAGTTTCTCGTCGGCGGTGCCCGAAAGGTCGAACACGGGCTGCAGTTTGGCGATTGCCTCGGCGGTGAGACCACGTTCCAGAAGCTCGGCCTTTACGTTGTCCAAGCCTATCTTGTCGAGTTTGTCGATAGCCACGGTGATGTCCACCAGTTTTTCGGGCATACCTATAAGATTGGCAATGCCGGCCAGAATCTTGCGGTTGTTGATTTTTAGAACTATCTCAATGCCAAGACGTTGAAAAACGTCATCTATCATCTGCACAAGCTCCAGCTCGTGAAGTAGCGAATCGGAGCCAATAACGTCGGCGTCGCACTGATAGAACTCGCGGTAGCGGCCTTTCTGCGGACGGTCGGCGCGCCACACCGGCTGCATCTGGTAGCGTTTGAAAGGAAACACGATGTCGTTGCGGTGCTGTACCACGAAACGGGCGAAAGGCACCGTAAGGTCGTAGCGCAGACCGCGGTCGCAGATGCGGGGAGCCACACGGTGGTAGTCCTGTGCAAAATCCACGCCCTCCATAAAATTGCCCGAGTTGAGCACCTTGAACAACAGTTTGTCGCCCTCCTCGCCGTATTTGCCCATCAGCGTGGAGAGGTTCTCCAACGCCGGTGTCTCTATGGGAACAAAACAGAAAGTCTTGAAAACCGCACGTATGGTGTCGAAAATATAGTTGCGCCTGGCCATCTCCTGTGGCAGAAAGTCGCGTGTCCCTTTGGGTATGCTGCAAGTAATCTGAGCCATATATCAATGATTATAAACGAATTAAACAAAACCGCCGCATCGCACGGCATTTGCAAAGATACGATTTTTTATCAAATTCGGAATGCGGATTTCGGATTTCGGAATTGGCTGCCGCGTTTTTTTTTGTGTGAACTGTGATCAGTGATCAGTGAACTGAGGATGCCGCAGTTTCTTTGCGATGGCATAGTTTGTCGAATACTAATTAGACACACGTCCGTGCGTCTCTATCAACACACAACACCATATCCCACAACACTTTGCAATATTTTGTGAATAACATCGGGGCGGCATCCTCCAACGAAACGGAAAAAAACATTATCTTTGCAAAAAAACAAGATATTTGATGAAAACACTTATAGAACTGCAAGACATTGCAAAACAAGTACGTAGGGACATCGTCCGTATGACAAACAAAGCCAAATCGGGACACCCGGGCGGCTCGCTGGGCTGCACCGAATTTATGACAGCCCTGCATTTCAACATAATGAACGCCGACCCGGCCCGTTTCACCATGGAAGGCCGTGGCGAGGACATGTTCTTTATGTCGAACGGCCACATCACCCCTGTGCTGTACAGCGTTATGGCGCGTCGCGGATATTTCCCCGTCGACGAACTCAACACATTCCGTTTTCTCGGCACCCGCCTGCAGGGACACCCCTCCACAGCCCACAACCTGCCGGGCATACGCATGGCCTCCGGCTCGCTGGGACAGGGTCTCTCCGTAGCCATAGGCGCTGCCGTGGCCAAGAAAATGGACGGCGACAACAGTCTCGTGTTCAGCCTGCACGGCGACGGCGAGCTGGAAGAAGGACAGATTTGGGAAGCCGTGATGTTCGCCGGCTCCAAACATGTTGACAACCTCATCGCCACCGTTGACTACAACGGCCAGCAGATCGACGGAACGGTGGACGCCGTGATGTCGCTGGGCAACCTGCAAGCCAAATGGGAATCCTTCGGATGGCAGGTGGTGAACATCGCCGACGGCAACGACATGCAACAGGTGGTCGACGGCCTCAACGCCGCCAAAGCCCTCACCGGAAAAGGCAAACCCATCTGCGTGATAATGAAAACCGAAATGGGCTACGGCGTAGATTTCATGCAAGGCACCAACAAATACCACGGCACACCGCCGTCGGACGAAGAACTGGCCAAAGCCCTCGCACAATTACCTGAAACCCTCGGCGACTATTGATGAAACGCCTCTGCATCATATTGTCCGTACTGCTGTTGTCGGCAGCGGCGGCGCAAGCGCAAAAAAAACGCGCCCAAGCCACCACTCCGGGCGACAAAACGCATGTATTGCTCATCCTCGACTGCTCCAGCAGTATGTGGAACAAATGGCAGAGCGACTCCAAGATAAAAGTCACGCAGGCCGTGCTGCTCAAATTCATGGACAGCATCTCGCACCAGAACAACGTGGAATTCGCCATGCGCGTGTTCGGACATCTGAACAAGAACGACCGCGGCACACGTCTCGAAGTGCCTTTCGAATACGACAACAACTACAAAATCAAAAGCAAGATAAAGACACTCGTCCCGCAGGGCGGATGCTCCGCAACAACGGCCCTATCCAACGCCCTCAACGACTTCCCCTCGGGCAACTCGTCGCGCAACATCATACTTATCATCACCGACGGCCTCGACGACTGCGGCGACGATTTCTGCGAATCGGCACGACAGGTGCAGACGAGCGGCATGGTGGTGAAGACTTTCATCATCGGCATTGGCAAAAAAAGCAACTTCAAAAAAGACCTGAGCTGCGCAGGCAAGTTCTTCCACGTCCCCAACGAGGAAAACTACATCAAAACGCTGTACAACGTCTATGCCATGGCCGAACAGCAGGCCGAGGTAACCCTTTCGGTGAACGACCTCAGCGGAAAAGCCTACGAAACCACGACTCCCGTGGTGTTCTACGACAAACAGACCGGAATGCCGCGTTTCCAGACCATCTACACCTGCAACAGCAAAACACAGCCCGACACCTTCAAAATGGACCCGCTGATAGACTACAACGTAACTTTCCTCACCAATCCGCCAAAAACCATCAGCAATGTAAAGCTGCTGAGCAACCAAGTGAACAACCTGAGTATCAAGGCCGAACAAGGATATTTACGTGTACGTTTCGACGGCAAGCGGATACTTTTCTCCATACCCGAATACAAAGTGTCGGTGCGCGACGCCGCCACCAACGCCCTTGTCAACGTGCAGCCGTTACACGCCACAGAACCCTATATCACAGGACGTTACACGGTTGAGGTACACACCCTCCCCACCATCGTCATCAACGATGTGGAGATCAACTACACATCTTCCACCGACCTCACCATCCCCTCGCCCGGACTGGCGGTGATAAACAAACCCAAAGGCATCTTCAAAGGCTGCATACTCTCCATCGACGAGGTTACGGGCAAAGCCGAAAACATCCACACCCTCGATGAGGAAAAGTTGCAGGAACACCTGCCCCTTATGCCCGGCGAATACATCGTGATGCTTCAGGACAAAGAGGATTACGGCAACAAAACGATAAGAAAACAACGGTTCAAGATAGAATCGGCACAACAGACCAACATAAATTTCTAACGCATAAAACATTAAACACCATGATAAACATACCCGAAAACATAGCAATGAAAGACCTCCGCAGCGGATTTGGCGAAGGTTTGGTGGAAGCAGGTCGCCGCAACCCCAACGTGGTGGGACTGAGCGCCGACGTTACCGGCTCCGTAAAGATGGACGGTTTCGCCAAGACTTTCCCCGAAAGGTTCGTTCAGTGCGGCATTGCAGAAGCCAATATGACGGGCATAGCCGCCGGAATGTCGCTCAACGGCAAAATCCCCTTCCTCGGAGGCTTCGCCGAGTTCGTCACCGGACGTATCTACGACCAGATCCGTCAGGTGGTGGCCTATTCCAACAAAAACGTGAAAATCTGCGGCAGCCACGCCGGCATCACCCTCGGCGAGGACGGAGCCACACACCAGACCATGGAGGACATCGGACTGATGAAAGCCCTGCCCAACATGACAGTGCTCGTGCCCTGCGACGCCAACCAGACTTTCAACGCCACCCTTGCCGCCGCCGAGCACAACGGTCCCATGTACCTGCGCTACGGCCGTCCGAAAATGCCCAATTTCACCGACATCAACGAGCCGTTCATCATCGGCAAGGCACAGATTCTGAACGAAGGCAGCGACGTATCCATCATAGCCACCGGACACATGGTATGGGAAGCCATCCAGGCAGCCCTAGCACTCGAAAAAGAGGGCGTCAGCGCCGAAGTGATAAACATCCACACCATAAAACCCCTCGACAGCGAGGCCATCATTGCCAGCGCCCGCAAGACCGGCGCCGTGGTCACCTGCGAGGAGCACTCGCTCTACAACGGCCTCACCGACAGCGTGGCACATGTGCTAGCAACCAATTGCCCCACACCGATGAGTTTTGTGGCAATGGAAGACCGTTTTGGCGAATCGGGCACCCCCGCACAGCTGTTGGAACACTTCGGACTGAAAAGCGGCAACATCGTCAATGCTGTCCACAAAGTACTGAAGATGAAATAAAAACAATTTAATTATTCAATAAAAAAACTCCGCCTTATGACGGAGTTTTTTTGTATAATAATTTCAAAACAATCATTTCTTTTGCCTCAACACCAACTCGGGCAGCATCACGGCTGTCTCCTCGGCATCCTCCGGCTCATCCTTACCTTTCCAAGCGAGAATGTAGGCGACTTACGACACCAGATATATCAATTGCTTTTCAATTTTTTCTTTTTCAGAACTTCCCGTAGTGGAAAGGCGGAGCAACTGCATACCGCATTTTGACAAAGCACTGTTTTTCAATTCGTCACGTCGGGCTTGCCTACTACCTTTTTTATGGAAATTCCAGCCATCGACCTCTATAGCCAGCACTGGTTTTTTGTCGACCCTGCTATAGATCAGAAAATCGACGTGTGTGAGTGGGTTGGTGGCATACTGGCGTTCTTCGGGATTGAGGGGCGTGTTTTTGTTTACCAATAAATTCACCGGATAATGACATAAGACCTCCAGTGATGAGAACTGCTCACGTGATTTAAGAACCTCCTCAATAATTGCATTGGCAAGATTCTCCGAATCGAACTCCGATACACGCCTGCGTTTTTTCAAGAACGCCACTCTTTCTTTAGCGTATTGCTTATACAACAAATCGAACACAGAGTTCAACTTACTGGTGGACACTGAGTTGTAATTATAATCGATGTATCCCAACAGGTCTAAAATATTGCCCTTCGACGTCTGTTCATTGCCCGAAACCACCAACACAAATTTCTTCTTTGCACGCGACACCGCCACGTTCAACAGATTCGGGTCGTCGGCGAATTCCGTTATCTGGTCGTCAACAACACTCATTATTATCACATCCTTCTCACGTCCTTGAAATTTGTGGACCGTTGCCACCTCTATCTCATTTGCAAGTGAATGTTTAAGAGCGTCAACCTGCATGTTGTATGGTGCGATAATACCTATTTCCTCCTTGGGGCAATTCAATCGTGGAATTATTTCATTGCAGATAACGTCTATCTCTCGCTGGTTGACATGGTCTCGCGAATGATTTCCCACAACGGTTTTAACTGCTGTCACAGGCATTTCCACGCCATCCCTTTTTGTCATCACAATCAGATTGTCGTTATAAAACTTCTGGTTGCAGAAATTGATAATTGCCGGGGCACAGCGATAATGCTCACGCAGCAAGGTTTGTGGCACACTTGGAATCACATCGATTATCGACTGAAGGAAACTTTTGTTCGAGCAGTCGTAGCCTTTGTTGATATTGAATCTGTTGAACACCGCTTCCAATTTTCGTCTGTCTTCGTCGGCAACAACATTGGGCAACTGTTTCACATCGCCTACTATCACGGCATTTTTGGCACACATAAGCGAAAGCGCCCCAGTCTCGGGCGAAACCTGCGACGCCTCGTCCATTATCACATAATCGAACTCCGCTTTGGGAAGGCTGGTACGTGCTGAGAAAGTGGTACTCAGAACAACCGGAAACTCGTCCAAAACTTTTTTGGGATTGCTGTATAACGTGCTGTCGGTGATAACAGCTCTGCCATTTCTGCCGTAGTATTTCTCGGCCATGCGGTTTTTAAGCACTCGCATCGAGTTCTCCGACAGCTGCTTTATCGAATCGGCAGCATCGACTTTTGACAAAAAGGCTTCCAAATCCCTTATCTCGTCCTGCAATTCCGTTTTTCTACGACAGTAGTACAAAGCGTTGACCTTGTCTATCGTTTCTCTTTCCGGGGGGAAGCTAAGGTACTCTTTGCCTATTTTATACAGGAATCGATACCTCAGTTTTTTCAGAAGCAGGCCGATTTTTCCTTTTCCCTGTTCAAAAGTGTCGTTCCTATACTCTACAAGCAACTTCATAACCGCCTCCGACGATGCCATCGAATTGCCAGAGAAAACAACCCCCGTCTCTTTTTCAAAATGCTTGTATTCCAACACAATAGCATCATGCTCTTTTATCGCCTCCGCCAGTCTTTCCTGCTTCACAAAAAAAGATTGCACTTTCTCCACTTCTTGCGACAAGCCTTTGACAAAATCACTTGAAACGACCTTTCTATCCCTCCATTGCGACATCTGGCTCGGATAATCTCGGCCATTGCGTTGCTCATGAATAAAGAGCTGTTTGTTTTCGGCTTTGCCAAGGGTTGCGACAAGAAAATCCAAATCGTGTTTGGCAAGTTTCTCCTTCACATTTTCGATGGCGGAATTGTTATTCGATACAACAAGCACCGTCTTGCCTGCCATAAGTATGTTGGCAATAATGGTCAAAATTGTTTGCGTCTTGCCAGTCCCCGGAGGTCCCTGCACGACACTAATCTGATTTTCGAATGCCGCATTCACGGCTTTCAGCTGACTGTTGTTGCAACCGAAAGGAAAAATCAAATCACCGTGCCTCAGTTTTTTAGGTTTTCTTGTGTTGGGTGAGAAATAGGGTGCCACCGCAAGATCGTTGGCCACGAAAGATATTTTGTTGTATTGTGCCAGGAGCAATGATTCTCCCTTGTCGTTTTTCAACTCATTGAGACTTGAAACTTCCTTGAAATAGTTTATCACCGATTTCGATTTGCTGTCCGAAAACACACTCTGACGCAGTTCGATCTCATTTTCAGAACATTCGAAAGACGTGCCGTCCTTGAAACTAATACGATAATACCTATTAAAATCGCTATAATATTCGATAATCGAAGTTATATTAAAAAGCACAATCCCCTTATGTACAACCTGATAGCTCTCCGCATCCAACCTTCGTGAAACATCGAGCCACTTCACACTATTATATGAATACTCGTATGTTTTATAACCGCCGTCATATCTTACCTGATATTTCTTCGTAAACTTGTCGTATTTACATAAGACAATTTCGTTGGTTTTAGGTACACCCTTGATGAGAATCATTTTTTCGGAACGCATATCCCCCTCCCTACTTCATCAACAAAGACTCCACCCCCTCCAAAATCTCCTCTGCCGAGATATCTTTCATGCACCGCAGATGTCCTTTCGGACATTTGTCGTAGCCCAGTTTGCTGCACGGACGGCAGGGCAGCTCTTTCTCCACGTTTCTGTACGCTCCCTCCCCTGCCTGTGGCAGATACGGGTACATGCCCAGCTGCGGCGTGGTGTTGCCCCACACGGCCACAATCCTCTTGTCCAGCGCCGCGGCGATGTGCATCAGGCCGGTGTCGGAGGTTATCACCGCCTCGGCGTTCTGCACCAGCAGTGCCGACTGGTTCAAAGTCGTCTCGCCGCAGAAATTGCGTACATTGTAACCGAACTCAGCACCCACTGCTTCGATACGTTTCCCATCGTTGGCGTCGCCCAGAAGGACGAAGTTGTAGCGTCTGTCGGCTGTGAGACGGCAGACCGTCTCGGCAGGTATCTGTTTGGTGGTGTATGTGGCGCCGCACACCACGGCGATATATCTTTCGAAAGGCATAGCGAAGTCCTGTTCGGGACCCACGAAAAAATCCAGTCCCGCCTTGTCGTTGCTCACGCCAAGTTTGGCCACTGCCTCGAAATAGCGGTCCACGATATGCACGTCGGGCATCACGCTCTTGCGTTTGGTACGCACGTACCACCACTTACGGAGATTCAGTTTCGGAAAAGTGCCAGAAGGCCTCCGCAACGCCAGCTTCACCCGCAGCGAACGCAGGTTGCGGTGCAGGTCCACCACAAAGTCGAAACGCTCGGCGCGCAGCTCTTTAAGTAGTTCCGGAAGGTTGTCCACCAGCAGATGCATCTTGCTGATATACGGATTGTTGGCAAGCAGGTGGGTAAATTTCTTCTTTGTAAGGTAATGGATTTCGGCATCGGGGAATTTCTTCTTCAAGCACCGCACCACAGGCGTGGTAAGCACTATGTCGCCTATAGAGCTGAACCTGATTACCAATATCTTACGCACCTCGCTCATTTCTTTTTCTCTTTTTGCTTCGTCGTTGCCACCTTTTTCTTTTTCTTAGGTGCGAACAACGATTTCCATGTGTCGAAATCCTTGCTGTATTTAATACCAACTCCCTGAGTATAAGGCATATCCTGTTTGGTATAGTCGTTGGCATTGGAGCGGTTGAAGGCTATGAGGTGGAAGTTGGGCGAAATCTTGTATCCAAGCAGCACGTCGCCTATGATGGTGTTGGCGCTGCCGTCGTCGAGTTGGTTCAGGGTGCGGGCGTCGCCACCGATACCGAACGAGGTCTCGAAATAGAAACGGTTCCACTCCTTGCTTATGTCTATATCCAACTGATTGGTAACCAGCTCGTCACCCGACTTGTAGTTGATGTTCACATCCACAAACTCCACCATGCTCGACACCACGCTGCTCACCTGGTTGGCCACTATGCCCAGTCCGCTCGACAGGGTGTTGAAACTGCCTGTGCCTGCCGACGATGAGGAATAGAACTGGCTGAAGGCCAGCAACGACACCGTCTGGTTTATCATCTCACGTTCGTTGGTGCGGTCTATCATGGCAAACACCTCCTCCTCGGTGCTCTGGTCGGCGTTCGGCAGACGGAAATCGAATTTGATGCTGGGATTGAGCAGCTGTCCGCTCAAAGCTATGATGCTCTCCACGTTGACGGTCTTTGCCGTCTGTTCCAGCTGCTGTCCCGCATACAGCGACGCCAGACTCACGCGCTGCGCATACACGCCCTTGATGTCGATGTTGGCTCCAGTGGGATTGCCGGTCCATGTCAGCGAACTGCCGTTTTCCAACGTCAACTCCCTCGAAACCAAATCCATAAGGTCTATCTTGAACGAGCCCGACTGTATTATATAATCACCGGAAAGCGAGAAGTCGCTACCCGACGCGATGTTGAGCTGCAGGTTGCCGTTGCCCGTTGCCGCAACCAAAGCGGTGAGCTGGCTGAAATCCATCGGCATCGACAGCTTCACGTTGGAATTGGCGGTAAGGTTCACTATCACCTTGTAGCGGCTGTTGCTCTGCGTCCGACGACGCGTCACGGTTCCTCTCGACCGCTCTTTGGGCGTGAAACGTATGAAATTCTGCTCCGAAATCTGTTCTTTGTCGCTCAGCGGGATGGCGAAAGTGCTTCCTGGATTGGTGGTGGCGTTGGCCGCAACGGAGATGTTGTTCACCGGACCTTTCACCGTGCCGCTGACATTGGCAAACAATGTGCCGTAGAAATAATCGCTGTGTGCCGACGTGGTGTTCATCACCATTATATTGTCCGACTCCATCGACAGATTCACGGCGAAATCCTTGAAATAGTCGTGGCTCACCGTGCCGTTCACATAGGCCGTGTTTTTGTTAGCGTCGCTGAACTCGAAATCCTTGAGCAGTATCTTGTTGCCTTCGAAGAACACCGTGTCCGAGAAACGGTAAACAGTGTTAAACATATCCACTTTTATCAGTCCGTTTTCGAACACCGCCTCACCCGACACCCGCGGCTCGTTTACCGTGCCATTTACAGCGAAATTGCCGTGCAGGCCGCCCTCGAACTGCGACGAGAACGACTTGAGGTACGGTGCCACCGATTTCAGGTCGAAACCGTTGAAGGCCGCGTGAAAATCGAGCTTGCCACCGTCCTCGGGATAGTAGAAACCGTTCATATTGATGGGATAACGCACCACGGAGTCGTCGCTCATCACCGAGGTGAGAAGCACACCGACACGTTTTTTATCGGCGTCCCAGCGCGAGAGTATCTTGGCGTTGCCCATATTGCGGTCGTTGAGCTGCCAGTCCTCGATATCCATATTGGCGTCGTAGTAGATGGTCTTGTAGAAGTCTTTCACCGAAAGGTTGCCGTCGAGGGATCCGGCCATCGTAAGGCCTATCTCGTCGAGCAGTATGTTGAAGGTGCTTACGTCGAACTTGTCGAACCGCACGTTGATGGCGTCGGTGCTGTCGGGACTCACGTGACCGTCGATGAGCAGCGACTGCTGCGACGATTTCACATGCAGGCCGTCGACATGCAGAAGTCCCGAGCCGAAAGTGATGGTGTTGTTGTCGGCCACCTGCCATTTATCGCCTTTCACGGCAAAGGTGGAGTTGAGCACCGTAAGTATGTTGCGCTCCGGAGTGCTTTGAAGATGCAGGTTAAGGTCGCCTTGCGACGGGGCTGTGCGGTGGTCGTCCCAAGCGAGTTTCAGGGTGGCATCCTCGCTCCTGCTCTGCACCGCGAGGTCGATATTCCTCATCGCTGCCGCGGAACCGTACGACAGATTGTCAACACCCATCGACAAATGATACAATCCACCGTTGTCCCGACCGTTTATGGTTATCGCATCGGCAAGCAACGAGCCGTACCGCAGACTGTCGGCCTTGGCCTGCATACGCAGCGATTCCACGTTGTCGTAATGTCCCGTTACGGTGGTGCCGGGGGCGAGGTTCAGTCCGGGGACTATCGTGGCAAGAACGTTGTTCGAATCGGTGTAGTTCAACTCGAAACTGAAATCGGTGGCGGGATTGATGGCCGAAGTGTCGGTGCTGCCGTAGAATGGGTTGTAATACACCGGCACATAGCTGTCGCACACGGCCCGGGCGGCCTTACCCAAGTCGGAGTAGGTGAAATATCCTTTTGCCACGAAATGCAGCATATCGCAGTCGATGGTTACGTTCTTGTAGTCGTCCAAATTACGCGACAGCAGCGACAGCTCGTCGAGGTGTATGGTGCGGTCGGGCAGATGCATGTCGGTGTTGGTGAGCAAAACCGAGCCCACCATATCGTCCAACTTATTGCCTTCCAAGTTCATACTCACCTGACTGGAGAGCGACAGGCTCGAATCCTTGGTGTTTATCAGCTTGAGCTGGGCCAAATCCAGATGTTCGATATTGGCGGTGGCCGAATATATATTGTGCGGCTGTCCGAAATCAAGGGAGGCCGAAATGGCGGCTTCCGCCAACGGGTCTTGGATACGTATGTCGGCATCCACAGCACGTCCGTTCATCTCGGCATTGGCTTCCACATAGTCTATTTTCTGATTATGCATGGCCACGTTGTGCAGTATGGCGTTGGCCGAAAGCTGCAAGCTGTCGAATTGCAGACTGGCGCCCTGCAGTGTCACATCGAAGCCCAGCGAAGAGACATATTCGTTGGGGAACACTTGGCGCAAAGCGAAATAGTCGGATTTAAGACTGCCTATATACTGGTAATCGCCTGACTTCAAATCCTTTTGCATAATAGCGTCGGCGGTTATGTCGCCGACGGCGGTGTTTATCTCGGCTGTTGCCATAAACTCGTCGAGGGTGCCGATAAAGGTGATTTCGTCGATAGCCAAGGGCGAGAGGGCGGCCAGCTGTTTGGGCAGCTTCAGCGGTCCCATCCGCTCGGGGTAGAGTATCTGGTGCCAGTCGTCGATACTGGTGGTCATATCGGTGATCTGCCCATTGATGATGGTGTTTTTCATATCGGCAAGTCCGGTGATATAGCCGTTCAGCGTAAGACGTGTGTCGTTGCCGAAAGCCAGATTCAGATTCTCGGCGTGAAGGTCGGCCACAGGACCGTACACCAGTCCCGAAAACTGGATTTGTTCCTCCATAGGCCACAGCACGGGGGCCCAGTAGGCGGCGTCCTTCATTCCTCCGACGCTCCCCTCCTTGAAATCGGCAAGCATGTGCACGTTGTTGATATAATCGCTCATATCGTGCCAGCCGTTGTATTTCAGCAGCACGTCGCCCATCAGGTGGGTGTTGTCGGTCTCGAGGTCCATATCGGTAACGCTTATGCCGTTGGGCGTCACATACACATATCCCGAAAAATTGCGCATTGCGAAACCGCTCTTCTCCACCGCCGACATCGACTCCATCTTCAGCGTCACATGGTCGTTGAGCACCCGCAGGTTACGCACCCGCAGGTTGATGTCGGAATAGTCCATGGCAAGCGGGTTGATGCCGTGCTCGTGGAAGTGGTTCTGATAGTTCTTCAGCCGCATCCTGAAACGCATATTGCGCAGACTCACGTTGTTAATCCGCACCACGAACGGCTCGGCTTTCTTTTTCTCCTTTTTCTTATCGGACTTGAAAAAATCTATCAAAAACTTGAGGTTGATGCCATCCTCGGTGATAACCAGATTGTAATATCCGTCGCGCAACGACACACGGCGCAGGTTGAGACCGTTGGAGCTTACAGGAAATTCGTCGAAACGCACGCTGAGACGCTTGCAGCAAAGCACGGTATCGCCCTGCGGGTCGCACATCAGCACATCGTGCATACGCACATGATGGAACAAGTTGATGCCCAACGAGCCGATGCGTATCTCCGACTTGGTGGCATTGGAAAGGTACGACGATGCCCACGAGCCCAACAGCGACTGCACCACCGAATAGTTGGCAAGTGCAACCAGCACATAAACCGTCAGGAACAACCCCAACAGCACACGGCCCGTTATTTTAAGCACCTTCTTCAATCGCACCTTGTTTTTATAATTTATTAAACGTTAAGTAATTATCATTTAAAAACCGATATTCAGACTTTTCAGGAAACGGCGGTATTCCGAATTGGCGTCGAGGGGCACCTTAAGATTACGGCTCACATGGGTGCTGCGTGAGGCGAAAACGCCCAAACCGCCGTTGATGTTAGTGTAGATGCCGCGCTCCTGTACGATGGTGGTGGGCGGCGCCGACACACTGCGGTACATCTTCATATTCTCGTCTCCGGCAAAGAGGTAAAGCGTTATGCTGTCGTGCAGATTCTTGAGTGTCTCGTGGTCCTCGATCTGCTTGGTGAGCTCGCTGCCGAAGAAAACCTGCGACACCTGCGAGTTAAGCACAAGCTCGTTGGTAACTTCCCTTGTGGGACACAGAATATCAACGCTCATAAGCGAGTCGCAGCCCACATTGCGGTACGAGAAACGTATCATCGGCTGAAATACACGAGCGCGCGGCACATTGTTCCAAGCGATGGAGGCCTTGCCCGACAAGAAAGTGAAACTGCCTATCTGGCTGTTATTCACCTTGATGGCGTTGGGGTCGATGGTCCCTACAAGCGGTGTCTCGGCGGTTACCAATGCTCCCGTGGTACGATTTTGCACACGCAGTTCATAAACCTTGGTGTTGTCGAGCTGTCCCTTGGTGCGACAGTAATACACAGGCTGCTGCGGGGCGTAGAAGCCGCCTTCGGGCTTGTCGGTCAGCATTTTGTAGCGGAATTCGAACACCTTACCCGTCTCCGAGGTCTTTTCCAGCACTCCCGACGCCCTCTCCACGGCATCCCACTCCACCACACGCACATCCAACTCCCCTTCGGCATAGTTCGACGAGTCCATTATCGAAGTCATGGCAAGCATATCGCCCTCGCCAAGAAAGCATTTCTGCACACGTATCCACGTGGTGTCGTCGCCCTGGTCGAGCAGGCCGTAAACCACCATAGTCTCGCGCCATTCGGCGTTGGGAGAGAACTCGTTGTTGCAGGCGGAAAAGGCAAAAAGCACCGCAAAAGCAACAGGCAGCAATCGAAATATCTTCATACTTATCAACATTTTTAATAACAATACAAAATTGCAAATATACGATTTTTTCCGCAAATAGACAAATTTTGAAAAAAAATGAAAAAAAATTTGGTTATCTCAAAAAAAAAGACTAACTTTGCAAACGTTTTTTCAGAGGGGCATCATTCCCAAAACCAAAAAGTAACAAAAGCGTAATTATAAAGTAAAACAAGCAGTTATGAAGATAAAAACAATCTTAATCGCATCGGTATCGGTACTTATTTTAGCCGCCGGCAATGTAACCAAAGCACAAAACAGCAACAGAAACTACAGCCAACGCTCCGTTTATCAGGTCAACAGCCTCGACCTTCTCTACCCCGATGACGATTACGAAAACGTAAAAATCGAATACACCCCGACGGAAAACCGCCGCGCCACAACAAGCGAGAAAAGCAACGTCCGCACCGTGGCCAACATCTCCAAAAGGACTGACACCAACAGCCACAAACGCACCGAACACTACCTCAAAAAGAAATATTTCGAACAACTGGAAAACGAAAACAACGGTGAAGAAGACCCCGGTGCTGAAAGCGAATACGACATCCTCTACGCCAGTTTCGACACCAACGCAATTCACTACAGCGGCTTTAGCGCCTTGAACAGCGACTCCACCGCCGTTCTTCCTCTGCTCGTGGGCAACAAAGCCAAATTCGTATGCCCCGTTACCGACTACCATATCAGTTCGCGTTTCGGACCGCGCCGCCGCCGTTTCCACTACGGCATGGACCTCGCTTGTCCCACCGGCACTCCCGTTTACTCCGCTTTCGACGGCACAGTGCGCGTGGCCAAATACAACAAATCGTACGGCAACCTCATTGTGGTACGCCACAACAACGGCGTTGAGACTTACTACGCCCACCTCTCGAAAATCAAAGTAGCAAGCGGTCAGAAAGTGAAAGCCGGCGACGAGATAGGTCTCGTGGGCAACACCGGACGCTCCTTCGGCAGCCACCTGCATTTCGAAACACGCTACCTCGGCTCGGCAATGAACCCCGAAGCCCTGGTGAATTTCGAAACAAAGAAACTCGTTTGCGACACGCTGAACGTAAACAGCAGCCTGTTCCGCCACAAAAACAGCAACGCACAATTTGCCCGCAAATCGGCATCCAGGAGCGGCGGTAGCGGCAAATACCACACCGTCCGCAAAGGCGACACCCTCGGTGCCATAGCTTCGCGCAACCACACCTCCGTGAAACGCCTCTGCCAGCTCAACGGCATACGCCAGAACAGCACACTGCGTCTGGGACAGAAACTGCGCGTGCGATAAAACTTCACCTAAATACAGGCCCACTTAAAACACGCATCACCCTATGCGCTTCGACATCATTACATTATTCCCAAATATGTTGTCGTCCTTTTTTCAGGAATCCATCCTGAAAAGAGCCCAGAACAAACAGCTTGCCGAAATACACCTGCACGACCTCCACGACTACTCGCAGAACAACTACGGCAGCGTCGACGACTACGCCTACGGCGGCGGTGCAGGAATGGTGATAGGCATCGAACCAGTGGCGCTCTGCATCGAAGACCTCACAAAAGAACGCCAATACGACGAGATAATATACACCGCCCCCGATGGCGAACTGCTTTCACAACCCCGCAGCAACCAGCTCTCGCTGCTCAACAACGTGATGATACTCTGCGGACACTACAAAGGCATCGACGAACGCATTCGCGAACACTTCATCACCCTCGAAATATCGATAGGCGACTACGTGCTTACTGGCGGCGAACTGGCGGCGGCAGTCATCGTGGACAGCGTCACACGACTGATTCCCGGCGTGCTGAACGACGAGACCTCCGCCCTCTCCGACTCTTTCCAGAACAACCTCATCTCGCCGCCCGCCTACACACGGCCTCTGGATTTCCGCGGATGGAAAGTGCCGGACATACTGCTCTCGGGCAACCACGCCAAAATAGAACAATGGCGCTACGAACAGTCGTTGGAACGCACCAAGCAACGTCGCCCCAACCTTTTGAAAGATAATTAATTATATACAAAACATAAACACACACAATCATGGACGAATTTCGCAAATACGCAATCAAACACCGCGGCATAAGCAGCACCACTTTCGACAAATACACCTCGGTGGTGACCAACTATCTGAACCCCACAATTATAGAAGAACGCCAGCTCAACGTGGCACAGATGGACGTGTTCTCGCGCCTTATGATGGACCGCATCATATTCCTCGGCGTGCCCATCGACGACACCGTGGCCAATGTTATCCAAGCCCAGCTGCTGTTCCTTGAATCGTCGGACAACAGCCGCGACATCACCATCTACATCAACTCGCCGGGAGGCTCGGTATATGCAGGCCTCGGCATCTACGACACCATGCAGCTTATCAGCCCCGAAATACAGACCGTATGCACAGGTTTGGCCGCCTCCATGGCCTCCGTGCTGCTGTGCGCCGGCTCCAAAGGCCGCCGCGCCGCCCTGTCGCACTCGCGCGTGCTTATCCACCAACCCCTCGGCGGTGCCGAAGGTCAGGCCAGCGACATCGAGATCACTGCCCGCGAGATTGGCAAGCTGAAACACGAACTCTACGAAATCATTGCCAAACACTCCGGACAGCCTTTCGACAAAATCTGGGCCGACGGCGACCGCGACTACTGGATGACCGCCGAAGAAGCTCTCGAATACGGCATGATAGACGAAATACTTTCCAAACGCGACAACAACGAATAAACCGATGGACATACGCATTGTAAACACCTCGCACCACCCCTTGCCCAACTACGGCACACCCCTCTCGGCAGGCATGGACCTACGCGCTTTCCTGCCCGACGGCGGCATCGTCATCAAACCGATGGAACGCAAACTGGTAAAGACAGGTCTTTTCATGGAGCTGCCCGCAGGCTTCGAGGCACAGATACGTCCCCGCAGCGGACTGGCACTGAAGAAAGGCATCACCGTGCTTAACTCGCCCGGCACCATCGACGCCGACTACCGCGGTGAGATCTGCGTGCTGCTGATAAACCTCTCCACCGAGGATTTCGAGGTTACCGACGGCGAACGCATAGCCCAGATGGTGATTGCCAAACACGAATCGGTGCAGTGGCAGCAATGCGACAGCCTGTCGGACACCGAACGCGGCACCGGCGGTTTCGGACACACAGGAACAAAATAGTTTGCAGTTTGTAGTTTGCAGTTTGTAATTAAAATGTAGGGACGCAAAATTTTGCGTCCTTTTTTTTAAAACATGAATTGCCACGAATTATTCATGAATTATGTCACTACGGGGTTTTCCGTGGCACAGCCTAGCCCCATAGGGACGGCGCAGGCGGCGTAAGCCCCTGCGCATATATAAGCCCGATGACCACACAGAAGTCCGTAGGACTGACATAAACACCCACAACACCCATAGGGACGCATGGTATGCGTCCGGAATGGGCGATGATATTGTGCGATAATTCGTGAATAATTTCCATAAATTGACCATAAATAAATTAATGGATAATTACATGGTAATTTTCGTAAAAAAAACGACCATGAATGGCACGCACACACAACCCGACACGTCGGACAAAAAGAACGGTGTGGGGATAAATAAAAAGCACGGGCTAAGCCCGTGCTTTTTATTGTTAATTCACAAAATATCATTCCACATAAGTTTTCACCAGTCGCACGCTGAAACCATCGTATCTGTGGTTGTGGTTTTGTGGGCCGACGCCTCCCGTGCCGTTCTTGAAATACAACAAAAACGCTTCGTCGCTGCCTTTGTGCGTTGACGACCAATAGCGTCCGCCGCTATCGCCGTAAGAGGGGGACAGCAATCCTGCCGAGGGGAGGAAAGTGGCTCCGGCGGGCTCTATTATCGTCTGCCAGTCGCTGAGACTTATGGTATTGGTGGCATAGAGCGCCGAACTCTTATTCACGCTGTCGAGTTTATAGACGCAGTTGCACCAGCTGTCGGGCAGTATTATCAGCCCGTCGATGCCGTTTACTCTGGCTTTGGCATAGCGTATCCCGCTCACCGTGGTACGGGTGTTTATAAGATATACCCACTCCTCCTTTGTAGGCGTGTGCCACGTCCCTGCGGGGTCGGTGGCTGCTGTGCGGGGGTTGTAAATGGCGTTATGCACACCCCAGTCGGCGTCGGCATAGCTGCCTGTGAGGTCGTATTCGTACGAGGAGCCGTCGGTGGGACCGTAGCCATAGCCGTCGGAACTGCCGTATCCCGCATGGTCCAGCTCGTAAGGCAGATAGTGGGCGTTGCCGTTGTCCCAGCCGCTTGTCCCCCATGCGAAAAGGTCGATGGTGTCGCTTTGCGTGTCGCGGCCGCTATTGGTGGTGTTGCCCCGTGCGTTGCCCACTTTCACGTACTGCTGGCGGGCAAACTGCCACGTACCGTTGTTGGCCACATAGCGCAGGTTGCCGGGGGCGAAAGCCACTTTGCTGCTTGCCGTCACGGAAACAACGGGGGCCAAAGGCCCAAAGGCTGTTGCGTTGATACTGCTGTTGTATATCTTGCTGCGTTCCAGGGTGGCGTCGAGAGATGTCCTTACAAAAGCATCGCCGTCGGTGTTGATAACGCGCACCAGCAGCTTGCCGTGACTAATCGGCGGCAGAAAGACATACACATCGGCGCCGCCGGAGATGTCGATATAGTTGTTGGTGCCGTCGGAGAGTTTCACCGAGACACATTTCGAGCCGGAACTCTTGTGGACGACGTTGGTGCCGTCGAAGCTGAATTTGCCGTTGAGGTAGTCGGTGGAGCTGTTTACCAGCACCTCGGAAATACGGGTGTTGCCCACTCCTGCGCCGGCGGTGAGATGTAATTTCAACACTGCGCCGAGGTTGCACATCTGGAAACGCAACGCAGAACTGCCGGCAGACACCGACGCATATCCTGCCATATAGGAACAGCCGTCGAGGGGACGACCGTTGGAGACAAAGTTCTGCTCCGATGACATATCCACGGTAACGGTGGAAAGGCCGAACTCGCTGGGTATGCCCGTGGTGTAGGCTGGTGCCAGAGTGGTGGGGTACAACGCCCAGTAAGCATCTTCGCGGCCGCCGTTGGCGGACATTGCGTAAACCGTGCCATCGAACAAGGCCGTAGTGGAGTTGTCCCTAACTCCGTTCACGGTAAGACTTGTGCCGTTGATGCTTATGGCATCGCCCAACGACCATTTCACCTTGTTGTTGTCGTTATTGTCGAGGTAAGCCTTATGGCCGCTGGTATTTTGTGGCAAGTCTGCGTTGACATATATATGACGTTCCACACCGGGAATCAGTTGTAGGTTATCCTCAGAAAACTTATCTTTAGTGCATGAAGTGGAAAATACCATTGTTGCAATTATTGCAACCACAACACTGAAAGTTCTATAAGTTTTTTTCATTTTGTTATATACTTTTGTTCCTTTTGAATCCAACACTATTTTTTGTTCTTCAAATAAATACGGGCAAAAACCACATTGTTTTCACCTCAAAATAAAAGTGCAAAGTTACGATTTTTTTTATTATAATTATTAATTATTTGATTTATCTTTATAAATGCACCGTCGTGCGTCCAAAAAATTGAAAATTGAAAGTAGAGACGTGCCATGGCGCGTCTATACGGATATGCGTGATGGATTTGTAGTTAGACGTTTCATGAAACGTCTAACGGAATTGTGCGGTGGAATTGTAGAGAAGTGGTGCACCGCGTCTCTACGGAAATGTGCGTGGAAAATGTATAGACGCACGGCCGTGCGTCTATACGGCCCGAACACACCGCCATCACAAACCCGACGCGTCAAAAACATAATACACATATTAAATTGATAATCAACAGCATGCATACATCATTACATCTGCCATTATTATTAAACACATAATATTTTCGCACTTTTTTTGTCAAATTAGAATAAAATGCGTATTTTTGCAAAGTGTTTTAACCATAAAAAACATCAAGTCATGAAAAGAAGAATCAAAATTCTGAGCCTTGTGGCAGTACTTTCCACTTTTGCCACATCGTGTATAATGTACCAGCCCCAGGCTGTGGACATACCGTTGATAAACCACCAGAACGACCTACGTATAGACGGTTCGGTAAACGTCGGTTATTTATTGGGGCTATATCCCACCGTTAACGTAACCTCGTCCTACGGTTTTAATAATTGGGGTGCTGCCCAACTGCATGCCAACTGGGACTTGAGCCGTGGCTACTTCCTGCAAGCAGGCGTGGGCGGTTATGTCCCGATAGACAAATTCGTTATCGAAGGCTATCTGGGCTACGGCTACGGTTATAAGTATTACTGCAAGGACGACACCGTGCCCAACCCAAAAGAATTCTTCGGCAATTACCAGCTGCCATACGCACAACTGAACTTTGGTTGGGTGGATTTGGCCAAAGGACACATCGACCTTGGCGGTGGAATAAAAACAGGCTACTTCATCCCCGACATCACCGACAGATGGACATCCCATCCCGATGTCAAATACATCACAAAAGAGAGTTTTCTTTTCGAGCCACAGCTCTTTTTCCGTGTCGGAGGCGAGCATCTGAAATTCGTAATCAGGGTGAGCATGAGTATATTCCCCGAAGAAGACGACGGTCCGCAGGTGCTGTATGCGCCCTTTGGGGCAAGCGTGGGCCTGAACTACCGTTTCTAACCTTCACGCCCCGATGGCCGAAAAGAAAGACCAATACATCGTTGCTTACATAGCCGACTACGACAAGGCCGACACCGTGCTGTCGTACAGCATAATGCTTTCGCGATACCTGCGCAAAGGCATAATACTGCTGCGCATCTGCGACCCCCGCTACACCACCGAAACCACCGACGAAGCCGAGGAAAAAATCAAAGCCCTGCGACAGCGTCTGCCCGACAACGTTTTTTCCACATACATAGTGCTGAAAGGCAAGACCGCCGACGTTATCGAGCTTCTGCCCAAGGCCTTCAACGCTGTAGCGATAGCGGGCTTTGTGGACAAAAGCAACCGCAAGTCGGCCTGCCATCCCAAAAACCTGCTCCGCGATTTTGCCAAATGCAAGGTGGCGTACCTGCTGGCGCAGGAGCCTCCAAAGAGCTATGGCGCCGTGGTGGGCAAGGTGGCTTTCAGCCTCGATTTCAAGAAAGAGAGCAAGGACAAACTGATTTGGGCGAGCTATTTCCCGCGTTTCTTCGGCAGCCAGCTATACGTGCTTTCGTACAACTACACCGACGAGTTTCTGCGTGCCAAATGGTACAGCAACGTCAAGTTTATGGACAAAATGTACGCCAACCTCGGCGTAACCTACGAAAAAGCCGACCTCGGCAAACCGAAGTCGTTTATCGACGTGGTTGGGCTACAGGCAGCTAGCCAGCTGGGAATAGGCCTGCTTATCTCCACAACCACAGCCGAAAAGGACGTGTTCGAATACTTTATAGGAGTTCAGGAGCAACGCACCATCGCCAACAGCTACGGCATACCCATACTTTTCCTCAACCCCCGCGACGATTTGTACGTGCTGTGCGACTAGTTAGTTCGGAATTCGGAGTGTGGAACTCGGAACATTTCAAGTTGAGAGTTGAAAGTTGAAATAAAGGTTTATCTCTCGCAGAAACCGCTGAAACCGCAGATTTCGGAATTGTTTAATTGTTTTGGATGTAGCGGCGGCTGAGCCGTGGTTGTTGAATTACCGATTTTGGCTGTAGAGACGCGGCGCGCCACGTCTCTACAGCGACAAAAAAACGTGGCAACGCCACGGATTTTTTATCAATTACTAATTATTATCGCTTCGGGTTGGAGGCGCACACCGAACATCGCTTCCACATCGGCGATGACGGCGTTGGCGAGACGCTGCACGTCGTTTCCGTCGCAGCCGCCGCGGTTTACCAGCACCAACGCCTGTTTGGGGTACACTCCTGCCCTGCCCAATATGCGACCTTTCCATCCGCTTTTTTCTATCAGCCATCCGGCAGCCAGTTTGTATCCGTCGCCGGCGGGATAAGCCACCATGTCGGGGAAACGTTCTTTCAAACCTTCATAATGTGAAGCCGTTACCACGGGATTTTTGAAAAAACTGCCCACGCTGCCCTGCACTTCGGGCTTGGGGAGTTTGCTCCAGCGTATGTCGGCGATGCACTGCGCCAGCTGCTTGGGCGTGGGGTTGGCAATGGCGTTGGCACTTAGGTAGTCGGTGATGGCCTTGTACGACAAGCGCAGCTGCGGAGTTTTGCTCAAACGGAACGAAACGGCGGTTATAACGCACTGCGCCTCAGCGTGTTTAAAAACGCTGTCGCGGTAGCCGAAACGGCAGTCGGAGTTGGAGAAACGGCGTTTTTCGCCTGTAACGGTGTCTGTTGCCTCAACGGCGACGATAAAATCCTTTGCCTCAACACCATACGCTCCGATATTCTGAACTGCGGCGGCACCTATGCTGCTTGGTATGGCCACAAGGTTTTCCAATCCATACCACTGGTTTTCAAGGCAATGCCACACAAAATCGTCCCACACCTCGCCGGCCTCGGCACGGACGGTGACGCTGTCGGAATCCTCATCCACAACGGCAATGCCCTTGTTGGCCATGTGGACCACAGTGCCGTGGAAATCGCCGACAAAGACAATATTGTTGCCCCCGCCGAGAAAAAGCGTCTTGCGGTTCTCAAAAAAGTGGTCCTCAACAAGCTGTGCGACCTCCTCGGAATGTTCCACCTCCACAAACTCGTCGGCCAACGCGTTGATACCAAAGGAGTTGTAGCCGAGCAGGGACTGATTTTTCGTTATTTTCATTTTACTGTGTTTTACAGCGACATAAGTTCGTCGACCACTTTTTTCACACCAGTGCCAGCCTTTTCAGTATAAACCGTAATGTTGCGGCTCACTCTAACCTCTTTGGGGTCAACCAGATAGCACGGCACCGACTTGGGCACGAAGTTGATGAGTCCTGCGGCGGGATACACCACAAGCGAGGTACCCACGATAATGAAGTAGTCGGCCTGGGAGCAGAGTTCCATAGCGGGTTCCATCATAGGCACGGGCTCGTTGAAAAAGACAATGAACGGCCGCATCATACCTCCGTCGGGGGCGGTGATACCATAGGACAGAGTGTCGCCTTCGATGGGGTAAGGTTTGTTAAGGTTACGGTCGCTGCAGCATTTTGTAACGTCGCCGTGCAGGTGGATGACGTTGGTAGAGCCGGCGCGTTCGTGCAGGTTGTCGATATTTTGGGTTATGATACGCACGTCGTATTTCTCCTCAAGGCGGACAAGCTGCTTGTGGGCCTCGTTGGGCTGTGCTTTGATGACATCCTTGCGACGGGCGTTGTAGAAATCGAGCACCAGTTTGGGGTTACGTTCCCACGCCTCGTGGGTGGCCACGTCCTCCACACGGTATTGTTCCCAAAGTCCGTCGCTGTCGCGGAAGGTGCTGATGCCACTTTCGGCACTGATGCCGGCACCTGTCAAAACTACTACTTTTTTCATTGCTTTATATTATTTTGTAATAAATCAGTCACTAATAACCAACTATAAACTATTAATTCTCAACTATTAACGGAAAGCAGCGCTTTCCACGTGTTGCCTCTTGCAGTGATTTCGCCGTCGCAGACGAGCTTGTTGTCTTTCTGATACTGGCGCACAGCTTTGTCGAAAGACTTTCCTGCCACACCGTCGGCCTTTCCGCAGTCGTAGCCGAGCAGGGTGAGTAGCTCCTGAAGAGGTTTCACCACGGCAGCACGGCTGTTCTTGGTCTTGGAGACGGTGATGGTTTTGGCAAGGATTTTCTGCGTGTCCACGGTAGTGCCCGTCACTCCGAGAGCCTTTTGTATATCCTTGATACACTGACTTGTATCGGCACGGTTAGTATTTTCGGCGGAAGTTTCGTAATCCATTCCGAACAGGGCTTTCCATGTGTTGCCTTTGGCAGTGATTTCGCCATCGGCAGTGAGATTCTTGTCTTTCTGGAAGTCGGCAACAGCCTTTTGGAACGACTTTCCGGCCACGCCGTCCACAGTGCCGCAGTTGTAGCCGAGACTATTGAAATAACGTTGCAGGCATTTCACCGCCGCCGAGCGGGAATTCATTGTGTTAGAAACGGTTATAGTGGCACCGAGCAGTTCGTCGTCGGCTTCGCACGAGAGTGGAAGTCCCAACGCACGTCGGAGTCCCAGCACAAAATCCCTGAGGGCGTACCCCTCGGCAGAAGGCAGCATATCCCACCAAAGGTCGGGATTACAATAAGTTACATCAACATCCACGTTGCCTTTGATGCCGTCCACTTTGCCGTGGCCGCTGTACTGCCACATCATCACGCCATCGAGGTGGCGGGTAGAGAGCGACTCGTGGTAATAGCCGTCGTTGGCGTAGCGCGCAAGCCAGATTGGATATTTTGCAATCAGGTGGTTGACATCGATAACCGATTTGTACCAAGCAAATCCTGTGTAAACACCCACTTTAAAACCAGCTTTCTGGAAAATGGCGGCCTCGGTGTCGATAACTTTGTTGAGTGCGGCCTTGCCTATCTCCCTAAGTGCAGTTGCCTCGACATCAAGCCATAC